>TARA_R100000231_G_scaffold66569_2_pt1 | contig 10915 bp, 8 predicted proteins | sample TARA_R100000231 | Tara Oceans TARA_R100000231 (sample SAMEA2620565) | marine metagenome | biome: marine biome (ENVO:00000447); feature: surface water layer (ENVO:00002042); material: "saline water (ENVO:00002010), including plankton (ENVO:xxxxxxxx)" | depth 5 m | reverse complement strand
AGTAAGGTTACCACTAACAGCACTTATGTTTAAATCTTCTGCTGTGCCACTATGTGCTTTTGCAGTAGCCACGACTTCTGTTCCATAATTTACATCAATAGTGTCGTTATCACCTACTGATACACCTGACATTGCCCATGCTACTGTGCCAGTATTCGTGCTTGATGATGTCCAATATGCTTGGAAAGTAATTGTACCTTCGTTCCAAGACTTTGGCATTGCTACAGAAAAATGTGCAAATTCATCAGAGTCTTTATCAAAATCTAAAACAATTAAGTCAGGTCTACCAGATGATGTTTCAACAGATGTTATAGAACCACAACCATTTGATTCTGATGGTGTCATAGCAGTTGCAGGTATCCACATATTTTCAAGCCCAACTGTTTTTACTGCTGTGCCATCCATTGTAATTGCATCTGCTTCTAAAGTACCATCAATATCTGCATTTCCAGATATATCTAAAGTTGCTGCATCTAATTCGCCAGTAATAGTAAAGTTTCTTAAACCTGTATAATCTTTATTAGAATCCAATATAACAGCTTTAGAGGCTATAGCAGTTCCAACAGCAGTTGAACCAAGATCAAGAGCATTAAGTTCTCCCACAACAGCAGTTATACCATCTAAAACATTAAGCTCTGTAGCAGTTGATGTAACAGCTACATCTTCGTTTATTTTTGGTGATGTAAGCGTTTTGTTAGTTAAGGTATCTGTTGACTCTAGTGATACTAAAGTTGAATCACCACCTGCTGGTAGCGTAAGAACATTAGTTACACCTGCTGAGTGTGGTTGTGCTTTTACTATCTGCCCATGTGAATTACTCTCACAGTTAAATTGAATAGCACCTGATGATGTATTACCAACGATAGTTATATGCCCTGATCCTTTTGCTAATAATTGCAAATCAATATTAGTGTCATCACCTGTTGCTGATAATTGTGGTGCGTTACCTGTTGCAGCGTTTGTTACATCAAATTGGTTAACAGCAGAGCTTGTAGTTTGAAATATAATTTGCTCATTGTTATTTTCGTCAGATATAAAATGTGCATCATCTATTATTATATTGTTTGAGTTAGTATCTAAATTACCACCAAGTTGTGGACTACTATCATCTACTACGTCTGTCATAGTTCCTGATGCAAGACCAGATACAAGTGTTGACCTTGTAATTTTTTTCAAAGCACCATCAGTATCATCTATAGCTAATAAAGTGTCTGCTGCTTCTACGCTTGATATTGCAGATAAACTTGTAATTGATGTTGGGTTAAAGTTTGTACCATCTGCTATTAACAACATACCTGCTGTGTTAGTACCCATTACTAAATCATCACCAGAAATAGTCAAATCTCCGTCAATTGTAGCATTACCTGCTACAGCAACATTTGCACCTGTAAATGTAAGAGCAGTAGTTGTTCCTGATTTAATAATTAAATTACCACTATTGTTAGTAGCACTACCAAATGTAGTACCACCATCTTTAAAAAATACATCACCGCCATCAGCATCTAGTGTTAAATCACCTGACACATCTAATGTCATATCAGATACGCCTGCTGTAGTAGCGTTAATAGTAAATACGTCTGTCATAGTTCCAGCAACAGATACGCCAAACCTTAATTGACCATCTTCGTTTCCATTAGATACATCTGTTGCATCAGCAGTAATTCTTGCAAACTCGTGTTCATTACCACCATCATCATCCATCTTAAATGATATGTATATTTCATCTCCATCGGCTCTAGTAGAGTTATCACCAACAAGTTCTAATAATAAATTAGATGCGTTATTTGTTGCGTTTTCTATTCTCATAGGTGCAACAGTATTACCTGTGTCAGATCGCACCCACATATGTTCTACTTGTACGTGGTCATCATGTTTCAAATACCTTACTGTAGAGCCTGACTCTATCTTTACATCTACGTTTTTACCTGTCAGTCCTGATGTAAATGACCATGATCCATCACTACCTGATTCTACTGTAGATCCTATTGCTGTAGTAGTACCAGCTTCTAATGCAGTTACTGTTGCTCCTTCTACAGGAGTACCTGCGTTGTTAAATATATATCCTTTTAGTCTGCTCATTAATCTGTTCCTAACCTAGAATGATCTTTAAATTGTAAAGCTTCACTAGCGTAATACATTGCATCTTCTAATATATCATCTTCATCAACAAAAATTAAAGTTTTGCCTGTACTAGCTACGAGCTGGCGCAATAATACGTCATTTTGTCTGATACCACTACCTAGTTCATAATGATAGTAAACACCCTGCACGTTTACTGCTAAATTAGGTGGATCAAAAAACTCAAAATCAAGAGTCCTGCCACCTATAATAGTTGGTCCACCGAACTTAACTGACTGATAAATAAAATCAACATTGGGTTGTCTACCTAATCTTATAAAAGCTGTGTACAGCAACCACTCTGGCTCTGAACCAGCAAACCATTCAGGTTTTGTTTGTTGACTTTGTGTTGTCATTACGGCTCCACTAACTGTATTGTTACTTGTTTTCTATCGTCTCTGCCTGACATATCAAATCCTGATACTGATGTAATCTCAGTATAATAATCAGATTCTGAACTATCATCAGCAGGTTTATATCTAAAAGCTACTAATTCGTTGTTCTCTATAGCAGTTTCTAAATTATCTTTTAATTGTTGCCTAGTTTTACCTTTGTATGTTTTACCTTTAAATGTCATATCTATATTAGCTTGGAAACCATATTTAACTTTCAATTTCTTTCTAAACCTAAACTCTGCACGCACCATATCTGGCGATGTGTTTTCACTACTAGAAAGTAATTCAAACCTAAACTTTATAGAACTAAAAGATATTCCTACACCATTTGTACCAAAATTAACTGTATTTAATCCTGAGGATGTAAGGCTTGCAAGTGTAGTAAATGTAGACGCATCTCCCTGTGAGTCATCATGATTTAATGCATAAGATACTCTAATTCTAGAGTTACTAGATAATTTTCTACCTTCTATAATCATAGACAAAGCTAACTTGTCATTTATATTGTCGTCTGCGTCAAACCATGGCGTTTCATGTATACCTGCCGCATTACTATAATTAGTAACTTCGCTAGTAGTATTTGTTTGGTACTCGTATGTTGCTAATTGATCTGGGTTAACAATGTTTCTTTCCAGCTTTTGATAAAATAATTTACTAGAACTGTTCCAATATAACTTGTAGCTTTCATCTGTAGTAGGTTCTGCTGGTGCATTAGATATGTGCATGTTAACTACGTTGTCGCCTGATTCAGTACCTGCCCATTTAAACTCCCAACCTCTTGTGTTCCAACCTAATATGCTACTAAAACCTGCGTCTCCTAAAACTGTAGACCCACCATGTACTTGCGAACCTACGTTACCACTACCACTAAACAACGTGCTACCTTCATCACCAGGTTTTCCGTCAAGAGCAATAAGCAAATCATTGTGGCTACCTACCATGCTAACAATTGTGCCTTGATAATTTTGTGGCAAACCATGATCTCTATCTGGTCCTACAACTGACAATGTGCTTGGGTCTCCTACTTGGTATTTATATACACCAGTACCTACGCCGAAATATATTGCGTCTCTCCATTTAACTGACCCTTTACCTGCGTCTGGCTGGAATGGTAAACCTACTTCTGTTTCAATAATTCTTTCATTTGCTGAATCGTGAACAAATAAACCTTTAGTTGTATTTATATAAATAATTGGATTGTTTGCAACATCTCTACCAAGAAACACAGCAGTAACATCTCCTGCTTCTGCTGGTACATATGCATCAGGTTGCCATACTGAAAAGTTTATTGTTGATTGATTGGTAGTATCATATTTAAATAATCTAGCTTGTTGTGTACCAACACTACTACTAGATGGTTCTGCTAATACATAAACTTTATCTTGCCAATATGTAAAAAACTTAGGCACTAAATCACCGCCATTAAAATTTAATGTACTAGATGCTACTTGTGTAAACGATGTACCATCTGCGGAATACCATAATCCTTGTGCAGAGTTAGTTGCATATATTAAATAAGGTTTTTGGTTTACTTGCGCAACAATAGAATCACTTGCATCTGCGTTCATGTTTTGTACAGAACTAGAAAAAGATGCAGAGTTTGCATTTAATTTATATATATTACTGCTCGCAGATACAAAAATAGTGTTGTTAAAAGTATTAATATTAGTAATCTTACCAGCAGGAGAATTAACGCTTTCTGTTTTTCTTGGCAATATTAAATGTCCTTTATAACGTGTCTGACATGTCGAATACCACGCTCTATCAAATGTAGTAGAGTCAAGACCTGTATGCCATCCAATACCGCCTCTAAAGTCGTTAAATGCTACGCTAGACGCTCTTTGCTCAGAATCTCTTGTTGTGTCTCCAATTGTTATCTTGGGTGCAAATATGCTTGTAAGTGTTTTTCTAACAGGTACAGTTATCGGGTATCTTATACCATTTAACAATATCTCTTTTTCACTTAATACAGATGCCATTACCCTATAGTACCTGCCATCTTAGTGCCTGGTCTTAACAGAGGTAATGATCTTTCAGCCAATGCAGACTGAGATTCCCACCATTGCGATAGTTGTCTCCTTTCATCAAGATCTGTTGTTCTACCGCCAGCTTGAGATACTAACGCTCTTGCTGTTGCTTTAGACACAATAAGTGTAGGACTTACATCGCATGTATCTGTGTCAGAGGACATTACGCTAGGTAATTTGTAACCAAGTAGTTTAATTTTTGCGTTATTAACTACTGACTCGCAACCATTAATAAATCTTAAATTTCCATTTTCTCTGTCTATTCTCCAACAGTATGGTGCAAGTTTTTCATATTTTTCAGTTGCAGTTTCTACTACTCTAATATCATTAATCCATATTTCATTACTATCATTTTCAGTAGCATGTGCAGAACTTACAACTAAAGATGTAACTGCTGTAAGACTTTCAGGAGAAGATAAATCTAATACTACTTTAGTCCATGTTCTTGCAGACAATGCAGGTAAATTTAATGCAGATCCTATAGTAAGTGTAAGTGAGTTTGCCGATAAAGCGTTTTTAGATTTAACCCAAAACTCTACTTTATCCATATTGCTTATATCTACAGATCCTATTGTTTTAGTTGCTAATGCCTGTGAACCCACATCTCCTGTAACTATATTAAGTGCTGATCCATTAGCTCTGTAATCTGTTGAGTCTTTTGACAAGGTTACATTTGTACCAGCCGTCCAACTATCAGCGCTATTGGCATCGTCTAAAGTTTCTGAGTCAAAGGAGGTTCGGTAGAACACTTCGCTGACAGCAACCATGTTTGAGGGAATAGTATGTTCTGGACGGCTGATATGACCAAATAATGTTTTATCTTCGTCAGGCACTAATGCCCTAGGACTATATTGCACAATAGCATCATTTATAAAATCATCTATAAAATCAGGATTGTACGCTTCATCCCACATCTCATACGTTGTGCTTGAAGCTACTGTATTGGCTAGAGTTTGTGAAAACGTAGCCGTGCTTGTGCTATCAGTAAAGTCAGATACTAATACTGTTGTTCCATTATTATTACCGCTAGTAAATCTAACGTATTTTCCATTATAGTCATCATCGCCACCAAGCAATAACTTAGTGTCTACTAATGTTGTAGTAGAACCAGAACCTGTAGTTGTTCCCTTCAACATAGCTCCTAAATTTCTACCAATTTCTTGACGCAATTCTTTGCGTGTTCTAGATTGAATCGCCACGTTCTACTCTCTTTTTTTCTTCCCATTCAGCTCTAGCTTTCAGGGCATTTTTAAAATCTTTAACTTGGTCAGCAGTAACAGCTTTAGCTTGTTCCTTTTTGACCTTTTCTTTTTTTGCTTCTTCATGTGCAAGTTCATCTTGCCATTGAATAATATCTCTGAGTTGTATTAAATCCATTTCTTTGGCACCAGGAATTAATATAGGCGATCTGTTTGGACCAACCCTATAAACCTCTGGTGCATCAGCAGGATCGTGATACTCATCAATTTGACGTTGTATACGATTTTTTCCTGCTGAAATAGGCAACCAGATTTTAGTCATTTTATGCTCTGATATTAAGCATTACAAGTTGGTGGTCATTAGCCGCCGCTTGCACTTGCATAGCAGTACCAATGTCTACTAAGTCTGTAGCACCAGATGAATCAGCAAGTGTAATCTCACCATCTTCACCGCTTACTTCAGATACTTCAACAGCGTTACCAACTACTGCTTGTGTACCACTTTGTCTAATAGCCGCAATTCCTAATGTTTGAACCCAGCAATAGTAGTTTGCAGTAACTTTAATTGTAGTTACTCCTAATGGACCAGTAGTTAATGTACCATCACCATCACATACAACAATTCCATTGTATGGGTTTAGAACTAAACCTGCTTCATCAGTTGTAACCAAATTCGCATATGTTCCACCTTCATCTTCAATTGTAAATACACAACTTGCATCTTCTGACGCATCGTGTGCTGGATGTGATTTAATTCCATATATTTGACCAGAACTGTTTGTAACACCACCACCATTAAAGTAGATGTAACCATCTTTGTATTGGTTTAAAGTTAAATCAGTTGTTGGAACTTCTAGTTCAATTGTTTGTGAACCAGCAGATGTTGCAGATGTAACAGTTAAATCCATGTCATGGTTACCGCTAACTGCCGCACCCATAACAACAAGACCTGCTGTTGCTAAATCTGAACCACCATTTTTTGCGTAATAAAATACTCTTCCGTCAGGAAGTACCATTCTAGTACCTAATTTGTGTTTTTGTGAAGCTGTTTCTGTTTTTTCAAAACCAGCTTTACCACTAATTGTGTGTGGAAAACTCATGTTTTCTCCTATATTTTAGTTTACGGGTTTTATATACACCCCGCGATCAGTCGAAAATATTTATTCTGAACTCGTCTGATCTTTACGTTCAGTTGTGTCATCTTGTTTTATAGCCTCGATAACTGACTCTAAATCAGATTCCTCTGTCTTAGGTTTAGGCTGTGCCTTAGGTTTTGCCTTAGGCTTTGGCTGAGCCTGCTTCGCAACAGGCTCAACCTTTTTAGTCTTTTGTATAGACGGATGATCTACTTCTATTGAAGTTGGATCTGCCAATTCAAAACCTTTTCTTAAATATCCTTTTATTGAATCTGCATCTCCAGGCATGTTGGGATAAGGTTCCCATTTCATTTCTCCGTCAATTTTAGATTGTTTCCAAACAGTTATTTTTGGTCTACCACCCATTTCAAGTGGACGAACAGCATAACCTCTGGAGTTAAGCATATCTTGTAATTGTTTATCAACTGGCATATATCCTCCTATTATGCGCTAGTAGTTATATCACCGATTTCGTATCTTAGTGGTGCGCCTTTAGTATCATCTACTTCAAACATACCATAATCTTCGGTAATTACTAATTCTACTGCTCTTAGAGACGCATCTCTTTGTCTCTCTACTCTTCTAGCTTGTGAGGACACATGTCCTAAAGCTGTTTTATGTGCAATTACACCAATACCAGAATCAGTACCACTTACTTTTTCAATGTTTCCATCTTCAAAGAAAGGCACTTGGTTAATTCTTACACCAGTATAAAAACTTCTTACTTGCGCTTGTGCAAAAGCGTCAGGTAATTGCGCACCAGTTGTTCCAACTTGTGCCGCGTCTTTAGACAAATTGTAAATTGCATTTGGGTGGTGTACTACGAATAGTGGATTACCAAATTTGTTTGCTTTTGCATTTGCGATTGTCGCAGAAGCATTTGCATAACTTAAATTTGCGTTATCAGCACCAAAAGCTGTTCCTTCGTTTAACGCAGAAAACAATGCTATTGCATCTGTATCCTTTTTTCTAGCCATTGCATCACCCATTTGTCGTCCTACAACGCCAAATACGTCTTGGTTGAATTGTCTTGCTAATTTATCTGTAATGATAACTTTTAGACCTACCTCTGCTGTTGTTGCAGTTACAACAGTAGCGTCAATATCTTCGCTATCTGTCATGTCAATACCATCAACTAAATCAGATGCTGTCATCTGTCCAGCTTTTGGAATATCGATCTGCTTTTCACCTTTTCTCAAAGTAAACTTCTCAATTAGGTTTACAACAGGCATGTTGTGTTCTTCTGTATATCTCATTTGAGATATTACAGTTCTCTGTATCGATCCTAAGTTACCAGAACTTGACGTCTGTATAGAAGCCATATCTGTATCTCCTTAGTTAAATTTCATTCCTAATTTTTTGCTAGCTTCCACAAATTGTTCCCATGAAACATTTGGGTCGCCATCATTGTACCGATCAACAACACTTTCAGCGTCTGTTGGTGCTACGGCAGAGTCAGCATAGTTTGAGTCAAATTGCTGTGGTGGTGCAGTTGGTGCTTTTAACCTATTGTTATCCGCAATAACTTGCGCCATCTTATCTAAAGCTTCCGCATTTGTAATACCTAGAGCTTGTAATTCATTAGCAGGAATATTATATTTATTCGCTACTTCATTCACTAAAGCTTTACCAGATAATTCTTCGTTTACCCTAGATTGTTCAGCTAACTGTTGCTGTGTGCTTTTCGCCGCCATATCTTTCAGATATAAATTTTTCATCATATCTGCCTGTTGCTTGCCATACGAATCAGCTTGATTTTCATCCATGCCGTATTGCGTCATAGCTTTTTGCTTTTCCTGTTCTTGGAAAATTGCAACTTCGTTTTCCAAACCAGACATTCTAGCTTGTTCCTCGGCTTTTTCCCTAGTTGCGCGCTCTTCTTGCAATTGTGAGGTTAGATCACTAATTTGTTTATCAGTCTTAGACTGATATTTAGAGAACTCCTCTGCACTAAAAGTTCGTTGTTCAGGCGATTGACCTTGAGTTTGGTCAGCCGCACCAGTTTCAGTTTGCTCACCCGCTCCCTGTTGAGGTTCTGTAGAAGTAATATCTTCTATATTATCCTCATCTTTAGGAAGTTGGTTTGCTGAATCTCCCGATGGGGTCTGTTCAGTTACCATCTCTTATTTCCTTTCATACGCAATATTTTGCGTTATAATTGTTAATTAGTCAATATATTTTTCACTAGGCAATTGTTCACGCAGTTCAAGTAACTCTTTAAGTTTATCTTGCCAAAATGCTTTTACTTCAAAATATTGCCTTGGTATCCCTAACTCGTAACCTTCTGCTATCCAGTCATTATATTCATCTAAATACGGAACATTACTTGGTGCAAAGTTATCTTCTATCCATGATCTTTGACCTTCAGTTAAACTTGGATAAAATTTATTATCTCTAAAATCTAGCCAATCTTCTATCATAAATATTCCTGATTCTTCAGACGTAAATCTTTTCATGTTTTCATAATATTCTGTCATTGCTTGCGTATTTTCATCTGCATCATCAGGCTCATAATCTTCTAGTTTTAAAAATATTTTTACTGCTTCTTTTCCAGCATAAAAATCATTATCCAAAGCTTTTAATTCATCTTTTAATATTTCAAGTTTTCTATACTCAACATCAGAACCTCTTAATAACTGTGCAGTCAAAAATGCTTCTGAACCAAACCTTCCAAGATCATTAACAAATTCATTAATAACTCCAATTTGTTTAGCTGTTCTATCGTTTTCTAATCTTGCAGTAAATGTATTTAAAGCAACGCCTTTTTCAATTTCTGGGTTTGCTTGAAATCTGTCTAAAGCAGGTTGCTCTTCTTCTCTTAATTTTAATTCAGCTCTTATATTTGGATATGCATTTAATATGTCCTCTCTTTGTTTTCTGTTTAGAAAAGACCATTTATCAGGCATGCTACCCAAAAATGTATCTTGCGGAGTTACAAATTCTTTTTTGTATTGATCAAGAGCATACTGCTTAACTTGTTCATTGTTCATTGCTCTAAAGTTTACAAAGAATTGACCCATGACACCTTTAGTACCTAATCGTTTTTCTGACGTTGCTACATATTGTTGCATTTTAGGATATTTCTGAGCAGATAAATTTAATGCATTTTGTGCCATCCACGGCAAAGATGTATCTGCAATTAATTGCGTTAGCCACATATATTTACCCTCAAAAGGTTGACCAAAAAAAGTTTCTTTATCTACTTGCCTTTTTATTGTTTGTATTGGAACACCTGTTCTTCCCCATAACGCATCTATAGGACTCATCCATCTAAATATTGTGTCCATTTGACCAACTTGATCCACGTATACTGGTAAACCATTTCTTCCAAAGTAACCTGCTTTTGGTGCCATAAATTTGCTGTTATATTCATACGGCAAAAAAGAATCTTCGTTTATACTTTTTTGCAATGGCAACAATTGATCATCTTTCATTAAGTAATTATCAACATAATCATCCATATCTTTTGGTGGACCATGTTTAAATATTTCAGCACCACTATTTTGTAAATTACCTATAATCCAAAAAGATATATAAAAACCTAAAAAGTTTTTAATAAAAAACGCCGATCTTTTTTTACTCATTTTTATAGGTATTTTTTTCAAACCCTTTGCACCTGGCTCAGGTCTTAAAAAACGCATACCAAGCATTTCAATACCTTGATTTAATAATGCTGTGTTTTCAATACGACTAAAAATAGCTAAGTTAAAAGCTTTTTGAGCATTTGCGCCTTTTATCCATTCTTGAAATAAACCTAATGTTGAAAATTGTGTATTGCTATATGTTGCCGCCCATGCCGCATGTTGTTGAGGCGTAAAATCTTTATTTACTCTAGCAGAGTACGGCAAAACATAATTTTTTATTGCACTAATTTGTGCGTATCTATAAGTACCTTCAAATAAACCACCTTGAAAAAAATTGTTTAAGTTACTTAATTCTTTTGTTAACCTTTTTGGTCCAAACTTGTCAAATAAAGTAGGGTTTGCTTTTTTAAATTCCTCAATGTTTCTATTTACGCTTGAGATAATGCCTCTATCACC
>TARA_R100000231_G_scaffold34814_2_pt1 | contig 10933 bp, 22 predicted proteins | sample TARA_R100000231 | Tara Oceans TARA_R100000231 (sample SAMEA2620565) | marine metagenome | biome: marine biome (ENVO:00000447); feature: surface water layer (ENVO:00002042); material: "saline water (ENVO:00002010), including plankton (ENVO:xxxxxxxx)" | depth 5 m | reverse complement strand
ACGCCACTTTACAGGCTCGCCTTCATTCATCTGTAATCACCCTCATGTAACCACAATATACACGCTTGCCATCACGATAAATTCTATGTGAGTTGTATAAGACATTTGCAGTGTAGCCGCAAGTGTTGCATCTGCGCATTTGTCTTGATTTCATAGCGTAGCCGTAACCGCCCCTGTCTTTACCGTATGAAACACCCATCAGTCAATTACCTCCCATTCAGTATCTTGAACATGAGTAGGGGATTTCATTGCGCCGATGCGCATTTCGATTTGATTCAGCAATTTAGGTTCATTGCGCAAAGTATCAACGAGAATACCCATTACTCCATTTACTTGCTGATGCGCAAGTAGCATTTGGGAATCAACCCCTATTTCTTTCTTCAATGTGCCTATGAGTTTTATGTTAGTATTAGCCTGCGCAACAAGACGGGTAGCAGTGGATAACCATTCAGCATCTATCCCATCCCTTGACTTCTGCGCTTCCCATTCATCGAGCCAGTTTGTTATTCTTGAAAACACATCTTCCGCCATATCAAGAGTAGTAATCGCTTCACTGCGAGCCTTTTCAACAGTTTCGGCTTCTTCGGGGTCATAGTCCATGTGCGCAGTCATGTGTTCTTCAACAATGCCTGCTTCCCAGTTATTCTTTGCTTCAAGATAAGCGGTAGTGATTGCGCCATTAAAAATTTGTATCTCCCAATCCCGCCTATCCTTATGTGCGCATAGAGGGCATTCGGGTGATTCAAGAACCCACTTCAAAGCCTCTATAATCATCGGGTCATCTTCATGCGCAAGTCTTTGTTCAATCAACCATTTACTTTTCATCTGTTTCACCTTTGTAATTGTAATCGTAAAAGAAAAAGTGCGTCTTATATTTGTTATTGCGCAAATCTTGTGTATCTGCCATGTAAGATTTGAACCTCTTGTCCTTTTTCATTTTTTGCGCCGCACTGTTTGCGCTCGGTGGGCTGTGCCTGTTGTCGGGAAGGTTCTCAATCAGCCAGTTAGCAGTGCGTGCTTCTCCGGTATCACGCAGTAAATCAGCCGCTTTATCAAGCCACTTCGCATATCTCTTTCTGCGCATATTAGGTGGGTTAGGTTTATTGTGCCTCAAATTTCCACTTCCCTGTTCGCTAAATCCCAAACCCCGTCGCCTAAATGTTTGAATCTTTTTTCTGTGTCGTTTATCAGCGCAAAATACATTGCGGTGTGCATAGGTATTCCGCAACGCAGTTTTGTTCCTTTCTTTGTGGTTGCGCCACAAATCAAATCCTTCTTATGTAGTGCGCCTCTTTCTTTGAGCAAACGCTCGCAAGAATCGAGAAACGCTTTGTATTTTGTAACATTGCCCGTTCTGCTACTTCTATAATGAACAACCTTATTCTTTTTCATGCGCCATAACCTCGTCAAACCCAAATCGGCACATAACACCTTTGCGCCCTCGCCCTGTTTTCTTAGGGGTATATTCTTTGAACCACGCCTGCCCCAACAAGTATTCCTCTATCCATCGCTTTGCGCTTTGGTAATCGTTGTTGGTAATCAAGCGAGCAATGTCTTTGAGCAGAACAGAACGGGGAACATCTTTGTTCCAAAATGTAGTCCGAATCAAGCGTATATCTTCATCGAGAACGGTTCTGCGCATCTTCAAAGAAGATTCAAGAATTTCACGCAGTCTGTCGTCTAACTCGACCATAAGTAATTCTTTGTCCTCCCACTCTCCTTTCATCATTGTGTAACCGATTGCCAGTCTGCGAAATAAATCCGATTCAAAACTGCGCACTGTTTCTTGTAAGACCCACTTCTCAAAATCTTCACCAAACACAACCCCTTGTGGTTTTTTATCCATGACCTTTTTCTGTCTTTCAATGAACCATTTGCGCAATTCTATCGAGTCTTGGATTAACTGCCTTCTTTTTGCAGGCTCAATACTTGCCTGCTTGTTCTGCGCATGCTTGTATAACATCTCCTTTTCGGGAGTCATTTCTATGTCTATGATAAAGAACCTACGGTCAAGACCGGACTCTAATTCAAACCGAGCAGGTTGTGTTCCCGCCCACATTGTCATGCGTGTGTTGTATTTCACCCAACCACTGCGCATTGATTTGTTCACCCTTCCGCTATCAAGCGATGTAAGCAATTGGTTCTTCATATCAACGCTATGGTCTTTGCGTGAAGCATCGGACATACTGCTAAATTCTTCAAAGCAAACAAATCCACCGCACATATACCGAGCAACGGGATTACCCATGATTTCACCTTCTTCATTCACCGACCCAAACATACCTGCCTCCGTGATACTGTTTGCGCCGAACATGGTTCTGAAACCTGTTCCTTTCAAGGCATCGTTGTTCCAAAGTAACCCAGTGTTTTCTGCGCAGAATAAATCAAGCAATACATTCTTCCCCGAACCTTTCTGTCCTCTCACTAAAATATTAATGCGTGTATCTGCAAGACGGGTAGCGGGTGTGTAAATAGGATAATCTGTGTGGCGCAAAGGACAAGGCTCAATCGTAAAAGCACCCTCCGAAGCAGTCAATGGGTCGAAATCGCACATACTGCATTTATTTACGGCATTGAATAGGTGTGCGCCTATACTGCACAAAAAGATAGGAACTTTGTCTTGCACATCAACCAAATAATTGTCATCGCAAAACTTCTGAACCCTATCAAATATATCCTTCACTATTCTTCCTCTCCCATCACCGACTCGTATGCTTCTACTATGTTTTCAGCCTTCCATAAATCATCTGCATTGACGCAACCATTCTTGATAAGTTCAAGTAATACCAATTCGGCATTACGCTCGCCAATACCTTCTTTGATTTTTTGTAAGTATTCCCACGCTTTTATCTTTAGATTCATTGGAACATCGCCCCCGTATCAACAATCTGATTATCTTGTGTCGCACCGACCAATTCTTTCACCCGTTCTAATGCCTCCGTAGTAAATTCTGAATATAACTTTTGCGCCCTGTTAGCCGCCCCTCTCGGTATTTTGTAGCCGTCTTTGCGTAGCAAGTCGGTCATTTCCTTGAATAGTGCAGGTTCAACCGAAATCTTATCTGATAAGTAAGAGTCTGTTTTTTCGGGAGGCATTATGTAAATAGCCGCATCAACGCCTATCAAGTGCGCAATCTGTGGACTCAACCAAGACCATAAGGCTTGTAGTGTTTCAACACAATCCTCTTTGCCTAAATCATCACCACGCACTACCACACATTCACTTGGCAAAGGCATTGGTTCAACAAAGAGTCTGTTAAGCGCAAATGTAGTAAGCACGCCTATGCGCTCAAGACTTTTGAATCGCATAACAATATCTCTCGCCGGAGGATAATTAAACAACCATTCATTTCTTTGCGCATTCCCGCTATTGCTTATCACTGGCGGCGAGTTAATCATAGCGATTAGGGTTTCTTTGTATTGGAACAAAGGCCACATCGGATTCTGTTCTGCTAACAACCTGTGAGGCTTCGTCAAAACATGCTTTGAAGTTATGTAGCCCACCTTTGATAATTCCTTTTCTGCCTGCGCTAACTCCACGCCTAACAATGTTGGGATATTGCTTGAATCATTTGTGTTGATGATTAGTAAGTGAGTTGCTGACTCCACCGTATTATGTGTGTAGAAGTCTGTTTCACCGATAGTTTTGAAGTTGTATTTTCCTTCCATGATGAACCCTAAAGGGTTTGTTGGTATAAACCCTCTTATTTATTTCAAGCCTTTTGAAAGAATTAAGAAAGAATTAATCAAGCGACTGTTAGCAAATCGGCTTTATTTTTTCAATTCTTCTAAGGTGTGTAAGAATTATTCTAAAGGGGCGTTTAATTCTAAATGTCTAAGAACAAATAAATTAATTGCGCAGGTAGCCTTGCAGTGCGCCGATTATTTTTTTCTTAATTCTTTATTGGAGGAAGAAAGAATAATCTTGATGTTCTGTTATGTTCAATTTCATCAACCTCTCGGAATAACATACCTGTCCTATCATTGCGCCATAATATACTTGCGCCAATCGGGTCATATCCTTTATCGCATAACTCATAGTGTGTTTGCGCAATACTACTAATAATTTCAGCAGGTTCGGTGCGCTTTACCGTAGCGTGAGGGCGATAGTCACCACCTTCCCCCGAACCTAAAACAATGCTTGAAATCAATACATCAGTTTCCATATCAAACGCTTTGCTTTCGCTCAAAGACTGCGCAATCACTAATCGGGGATAATCACCAACAACCAGTGAAGGTAGCCACTTTATACCTACTCCGTAAATGCGCATGGGGAGATACAAGCAAATTGATTCGCCCCATGACTTCGGCGCAGTCAAGATTGTTTTTGGTTTGGTTTGCGCTTTAACAGATACCTGCGTGTAGCCATCAAACATATCGGTAGTGTTCGGTTCGGGCATATATGCGTGTGCGCACCTAAACGCAAGAATATGAATTTTTGATTCATGGATGAAATCTTGTAGGTCTTGCGCAAAAGTCTGTTCATACACAAACTCGCCCTTCATACCTTGATTGACAATTCTCTTTGGCATGTTAGGTTGCACTGCGTCAATTAAATCCCAAACTGCGCTTTTACCATCAACCGCAATCCGGTATTCACCCATGCGCAAGATAGCAAAGGGCTGAAACAAACGACGCTTACCTGCCCTTCTCCAACCAATAAATCGCTCGACAATAACATCTTGGGGGCGTGCTAAAATCCACTCGGCACAGTATCTAAACGGTTGCATCAATTTAGAACAAGTGGCTTGTCCTTATGAACCTGCGTTATTCACATGAAGAATTAACGCATCAAATCAAACTGGATATTCAATTCCATAAATCCAATCTTCTTTCCACCAATGCGGGGCAGTCCGACCCTTGCGCCATTGCGCAAAGCGTGCTTTTTCTCCTTTGTAATACGCCCGATATGCGCTTACTGCGTCACCTTCAACCTTGTATTCGTCGGGCATACACTGCGCAAACTCGGTCAATTCCCCTTCGGGGATTCTGTCAGCCATCATGTAAAGATGCTCAATACCTTCTGCGCAAGCGTGAGTTTTTCCGAATCGCTTTTCGTATTCTTCGCAAAGCATTGCGGCGTGAAAGCAAGTCCAATAATAATTTTCTCTTGTTGCGCCGACCCAACGGGTTGCGGGGTGATTGTGATAACCGCCCAAAAGCGGCGTTCCTTTCGATGTGAGGGGCATGTCTGCGTCTTGTGCGCCATGCCTGCGTTGAGAAGAACCAAGCATCTGAAAACACTCCACAATTAATTTTGGAACATGCTTGTCGCAATATGACATGGCCGCATAAATTGGTGATTCGTCAAGGATAAATAGATTCATTCTAAAAACACTCCATTCCATACTGCGCTGTAAAAATCGCATTCTTCATTGACACACTGATATATCCCGCCTTCCCTCTTGCGCACACACTTGGAACAATGAGGGCATCGCTTGCGTGGTTTGCGTGGCATACCCCGAACCAGTTTTGGTTCTCCTTCCCATACTTGGCGCATTCAAATGTCCTCAATCATTTTCATTGCTTCTGTTGCTTCTGCTTGAAGTTTCTCAACCTCTTGCACAATCTCCCACATTTTTGCCTGCACTTCGGGGTCATCTGTGATGCGTGCCACTTCTGCGCATGTTCCGCATACACTGTGTAATGTGTTACTCAATGCCTTCAAAGCCCAGTCATGCGCTTTAGATAACTGCTCATACTTGACTATCGTTTCCTGTTGCGCATTCAATAAATTGGTTGCGCTCTTTATTGCGTTCTGCATTTTGTCTATTTCTTCACCTGTAATCATTTTGTTCATACTCCTTCTTTTGTTTGTTCAGCCAATGTTTGAATCAATTGCGTTAGGCGCATGTGCGCCATCATCATATCGCTCGCCGTCTTTGCGTCTTTGAACCAACCGATAACTTTCTGCGGCACGCTTTGCCAACCAAACGCCTGCATAATCCGCACTTCAAGCACTAAGTCGTTGCATGAATCGCAACATCGAGCATGGTCAAGCATACTTGCGTCGCCTGTGTCATCTGCAACCAAAGGTTGCGCATTGTGGCCTTGAGTCCAATAGACCTTGCCGTTACCATCTTTGTGTTCATCAATCTGTTTGTAGCACATTGAGCATATTTCCGCCATCATTACCTCTCCTGTATTCTTGCCTCTATGTTCAAGGATATAAACCCTTCACCACTCCATCCCCTTTGTCGGGTCATCATCGTAGTCGCCTAACTCTAAGAGCGTGTCGTCAATGTTCTTGCGCACATTTTCGGGTATCTCATCAAGAGATGATTGAAATGTTTCATGGTGAAATTTTGGGTCGTTGCCGTGAGCAATGCGCATTACTTCATTAATTCTTCCTATCCAGCCATGCGGTAATATTGATTCGCAAATGAGCAAAGCCTCCCTTGTTCCAGTCCTGTGATGTGTGGGTGCGCCTTTGAGTGCAGGGTGCTTGGCGTGAACCTTTGAAATCAAATTGAACATAATTGCGTTGCGCCTTTCTTCTCTATTTTCTTCGGATTCTTCTGCGAGCATACTTATGCTTCTGCCTCCGTAGCCGTCATCGCCCCATGTGCGCAGAACATCAACCCATTCATCTGTGAACAAATCACTTGAGCCGTTCATGTGTTTTGCAAAATCTAAGTGCGCCTTAACAATATGAAACTCCATGCAAATTTCCCATGCATCAACCTCCGCTTTTGTCAAAATTTCCTCGCATTCAATCAACCTTGCCTGCGCCAGTTGCGCAGTGTAGTCATCAAGTTTTGAAAATGCACTTGTGTTATCCGCCTTCAAAAATCCTAAATCGGGATTCAGAATTAAGTGCGCATCAAAATAAGTTTGATAGAGAAAGCCTACTGCGTCACTTGCAGTCTTGATTGGTTTCTTCATTGATTCCATCACTGCCAACCCCCTTCATAGCATGGGTATTGATTCCATTCGGTTTCTGAATACTTCCATGTAGGCGCATAATCCGCTAAGAACGCAGACGCATAAGTTTGCATACCTCTCTCCATGTCGTTGCCTAACACATCTTCAAGCCATGACATGCGAATATCGCAACCAAACCTCTTGTGCGCAAATACTGGAATATCTTCATCGTGAATCAAGAGCATTGCGTCAATGCGCTTGTCGCCGTTTTTTGTTGTGTGGATTGTTTCAACATTGCCTATGAATTTCAAATCATGCTTAATAGGCGCATACTCACGCACATAGGCATTGATTAAATCAATGTCCTGTTCAGTGCAGTGCGTTGCAGGTATTACAACAATTTGCGTAAAGTTTTCACTGCGCATATCGGTGTTATACCAAAGTCTATCATCATGCTCAAAAATTATTTTGTTGCTCATCATTCTTCCTCCTTCATTTCATAGTTTGCGTCATCACATGCGCCGCTTGGAAATACCATGTGTGATACTTGCTTAATACCCATGACTAACAAGAGCATTTCTTCAATGGTTGTCGGTTGAGGTTCTTCGGGTATGCGCACATGAACAAGAACATTTCCGACAATCGGATAAGGCGCATCTTTAGCAGGCACTCCGAAAGCGGCGTATGTGCCAATTAAGTTTGGTTCTTCGCCGTAAATGCGCCCTTCTTCGTGCGCAATCACATCAATAATTTCCGCCATGACTAATCCGCCGCCGTCTATGAATCCGCCGCCGTTTATGTTCGGCACTGGAAGTTTGACATTGCGCCCAAAAGTGCAATACTCAATCAGTCCACCGACTGCGCCCTGCATATCCTTGAGGGTAAGGTTTTCTTCGCCACCTTCTGCGATGATGGTCGGTCTGCTATTTGCTTCAATTTTTATCCATAATTCGGTCATTTCATTGCCTCCTTGATTCAATGCTACTGGTTCGGGGATATAAACCCTGCCCCCGTTTCATAGTAATTCTCTCGTCTTTTCTGCGGTTCTTGTTAATCCACGCCACGCATGCCTTGAGTGTGCCTATGAACCTGCGCCCTTCGCCTTGTGCGCACCATTCTCGCTCTCTGTCTGCTGTGAATGCGTTGCTCAAATCTCCACCCCCAACTGTGCCATTCGGTCTTCGATTTCTTGAATCGCCTCTTGCACTTGCTCTTGCACTTGCGCAAGATTTTCTTGCAACTCCATGAGTGCGTGATGCGAAAACGCCATGTCCGCAGGCATTGCGAGTCTTTCGTCTGCATTGCGCAAAACTTCAATCCTGTCTTTCAACTCGTCAATACTCATGCGACCACCTGCCATGTGCCTTCATAGCCTATGTCGTTGATATAATGTTGAATTGATGCGCATGCGCAATCTATGCACACATTATACCCTAAGATATTCCATATTTTGATAGGGCAGTGTTTGTTTTTTGTGCATATAACGCACTGTCTGTATTGTGTTCCATACATTATCTGTTCGCCTCCCATGTCTTTTCACCCAATCGTCTGCTCGCCACCTGTCTGCGCAATTGATACGCTCGGTTCATTGTGCGATAACATTCCACACAAACACCGAACATCTTTGAATGATAATCTCGCACATCGCAGTTTGGTTCTCCGCATCTTTCAGTCATCTGCGCAACCTCCTTTGAATGATTGCGTCAAATTCTTCTTGCGTATTGACAACATACATTGCGTGGCTGATTTGCTTAGGGTGCAAATACTTCTTTGCGTATTCAACCGCTTCCATTCTTGCGACTGTTGAAGGTCTGTTCACTGTGCCGAATGAAAATATAGTATAATCTTCGCCTGCGCCAACATCAATAACATAAGCGGGAAATTGTGCCATCATTCTTCCTCTCCTGTGTTTGGCTTGCGCACCCATAGCGCACCATCGCCGTTTCGCAGGCTGATGCAGTCAATTGTTGGGTGTGCAAGAATATGATAAACCCCAATGCGCCCATCGGGAAGGTGTGTTATGTATTGGTCTAAAACTGCGCACCACTCGCCGCCTAATTCTTCCGGCAGTCTGACAGTTTCGTAGTCTGTGGTTACGGCGATAGTGCCGTCGCCCATATCCACTGCGCCTGCGCCATCAGTCCAACCCGTAGGGTTTCCGAACATATCAGTGCGCATCAAAGACCCGCCTCCTTCATTGCGTCATTGACTACTTGGGCTATGTCACTGTCCGACATAACTTTGCGCTCGGTAGCCTTTGGCTTCCTGTGCATGTATGTGCGCTTTTTAGGCTTGAGGTCTGCGTCTTTGGAGGGCATTGCGCAAAAGTTGCACTCTCCGCCATCGAAGCCTGTGCGCTTGTTGCACCCACGACAAAACTTGATATGAAAATCTTCACGCTTGACTGCACTACGCTTTGCACTTCCGCCTAAGTGTGCGGCGGTTGCGGCGGCGTTTGTCATCACTACGGTAATGTCGCCAGTCTTGCGCACATATACGCCTTTGCTGACCTCTTTCATTTCTGCGCCGGAAATCGGGCAGATACCGTTCACGGCTTTTTTGTTCATTGTTGCGTGCCAGTCTGACACGCCTCCATCCGGTCTGCGGCACAAGATACCAACGACGGCATCACCTGCTACGCAGTTCAGTTTGTATGGCTCATAATCTTGGGGTATGTTCAACATTTTTTGCTTCCTCCTTGTTTAACCTCAAATGGTTCGGGGTTATAACCCTTTAGGCATTTCCTCCGCTTTTGACCTTCTTTATGGCCGTCTTGACTTGCTCGGCGGTCAAGGGCAACCCTTCACCCGCATACTGTGCAAGTGCGTCAATATTTACAGTCCAACGGAAGCGTGACCGTAGCGCATGAACAAGGAACGCCAATTCTTCATAGGCTCTTTGACCTTGTTCGGTCATACGGTTCACTTTCGCCATGTGCGCCCTCGCCTTATAGCCGCCGCCATACTTGAGCGTGCGCCCCATGTGCTTGACTTGGTGGCATCTCGGACACAAAACGATTATGCGCTCAAGAGTTTGAACACAGTTCACATCATCATAAGTCCAAACCTCATGCGCCTCTACTGCATGTTTGCGCCCTTGATTCAAACCGGAATCTCCACAAATCTCGCATACATTACCCGCTTTTGCATAGCAGTGCTTGCGCAGTTTATCCCACTGGGATTTTGTCAGCATACTGCGCAGGTTTGAACCCCATGTTCCACTCGGCACTAACTCAATTGTGAGTTTAGGTTTCAACAATTCTGCGTGCGCCGTTGCCATAGCAACGGTTGTTTCGTATCGTTCTTCTGCCTCGCATGATGCGCACACAGGAACGCCACCGATTTCAGCACCTTTCAAATCTGCGGGTGCGCCACAAGGACAAGTCCACGCAGTCATTCAATCGCCGCCTCTAAAGTGGTTATTGCGCTCTCTAAAGCAGTATGCGCCTCATCTAACTCGCTTTCTGCTTCTTCAAGTGCCTGCGCAGATTCCTCTAACGCCTCTCCCATAGGAGAGGATTCAAGCCCACGCTCGCAGATGTTGTCAAATTTTTCTGATTCATGCGCCGCATAATGACCGACCCAATCTCTCAATTCTTCAATTTCTGAAAGCATCTCTTGCAGTCTGCCTAATTTTTGCGCAATTTGTTTTCTATCTTTTTGGTTCATTCTTCTTCGCCTCCGTTGTTCAATGCTACCATAACCTGCTCATAAAGGTCATGGTCTGAAATGGTGGTTTCGGGTTGCTTGCAATCGCATACACCCTCGCCAAATCCTTCTATGAAGGAACGGAATTGATATTCATTGAACGGCGCAAACAATAGCATTTCACCGAACAACCTAAGCAAGCCTTGCGTTTCTGCGCTCTTGCCTAAGTCTGACATGAAAGACGCTCTTGCCGTGTGAACATCGGGCAGTAAGTCCAACGCTCTCTGTTTAGACCATTGCATGTGCGCCATTCGGCAATCACCAGTGCAAACCGGCTTATTTGCGCACACATGGGTATCAAAGGCTTCGCCTTGCACAGATAGCGCAGGGGCGATAGGTTGCACATAATCCAAGATTGAAGTT
>TARA_R100000231_G_scaffold12442_1_pt1 | contig 10992 bp, 8 predicted proteins | sample TARA_R100000231 | Tara Oceans TARA_R100000231 (sample SAMEA2620565) | marine metagenome | biome: marine biome (ENVO:00000447); feature: surface water layer (ENVO:00002042); material: "saline water (ENVO:00002010), including plankton (ENVO:xxxxxxxx)" | depth 5 m | reverse complement strand
ATAGATCCAGCAACCCCAAACAAATCGTTTTGGGCTAGGGATCCTGAGACAAAGGAGATATTACGGTATCCAAAAGGACACAGTAGAGCAGGGGAGCCATTGTTCCAAAGAAGGTTTATACCTGCTAGTTTAAAAGATAATCCATACCTTTACAATCAGGGTGATTACGAAACGATGCTACTGTCTCTGCCAGAGGTACAAAGAAAGCAACTACTATACGGAAGTTGGGACATTGCAGAGGGTGCAGCATTTACGGAGTTTGACAGAAAGACCCACGTAATAGAGCCATATGAGATACCTAGTGGGTGGAGAAAATTTAGGGCCTGTGACTATGGGTATGGATCTTACTCTGCTGTACTATGGTTTGCAGTTACCCCAGATGATACCCTAGTTGTATATAGGGAGTTGTACGTAAGAAAAGTTTTAGCAGTAGAGTTAGCTAGAATTATATTGAATTTAGAAAGCCAAGATGGTAAGATGGCTTATGGAGTTTTAGATTCCTCCTGTTGGCACAAAAGAGGTGATACAGGCCCTAGTTTAGCAGAGCAAATGATACTAGAGGGTTGTAAGTTTAGGCCATCAGATAGAAGTAGAGGTAGTAGGGTGAGTGGTAAAAACGAAGTACACAGACTACTACGTGTAGATGAAGATACTGATATGCCTGGAATACAGATATTTAATACGTGTACAAATCTGATTGCACAGTTACCTATCTTGCCGTTAGACAAAAGAAATCCAGAAGACATAGACACACACGCAGAAGACCATCTGTATGATGCGCTAAGATACGGAATACAATCTAGACCAGTACCTAGAAATATATTTGATTTAGATCCATCTACATCAGCTAAAGAACAGTTTAAACCTGCTGATGCAGTATTTGGATATTAAGAGAAGGTAGAGCATGGCTGACGAAACAGACTTTTTAGAAGATAGCACCAGTTCTTATTTAGAAGATGGTAGCCAAGAAAATGAAGATGCTTCTGGTATAACTGATCACATATACAAATTATTCTCTAGAGCAGAGGATGCGAAGTATCAAGAAGAGTCAAACTGGATACGTGCGTATAAAAACTACAGAGGTATATATTCTCCTGACGTACAATTTACTGAGGCAGAGAAGTCTCGCGTTTTTATAAAAGTAACAAAGACAAAAGTTTTAGCAGCATATAGTCAATTAGTAGATGTATTACTTGCAAACAATGAGTTTCCCTTATCTATCGAGCCAACAACTTTACCAGAGGGTGTGGCAGAAACTGTAAACTTTGACCCTAATGAACCTAAAGATGTAGATGTTGGCGAGATGCCAAAAGACCTATACGGGTTTGAGGGCGATGGTAAAGTTTTACCTGCTGGTGCTACAGAGCTAACAGACCTGTCAGAAAAACTAGGCCCACTAAAAGATGTATTAGAAGATGTAGATACATTGAAAGAGGGCTTTGGTATAACGCAATCTGCTGTTAATTTTCATCCTGCAATGGTAGCTGCAAAAATGATGGAGAAGCAGATAAAAGATCAGCTAGAAGAATCTGACGCTAGTATGCATCTAAGAAACACTGCGTTTGAGTGCGCTCTGTTTGGCACTGGCGTACTTAAAGGGCCATTTGCTACAACCAAAGAGTATGCAAACTGGAATGATGAGGGTGAATACGATCCAACAATTAAGACAGTTCCTAAAGTATCTTACGTTTCTGCTTGGAACTTCTATCCTGACCCTGACGCATCTAACATGGAAGAGTGCGACTACGTAATAGAGCGTCACAAACTTACTAAAACACAGTTAAGAAATCTACGAACCAGACCGTTCTTTAGAGAAGAGGCGATTAGAGAAGCAATAGACATAGGCCAAAACTACAACATTAAGTGGTGGGAGTCTAGCTTACTTGACTCTCAAGACGAAGAGAGTTCGCGTGGATACGACACGTACAGATACGAAGCCCTAGAGTACTGGGGTGTAATGGACAGAGAACTAGTAGAAGAATCTGGCATAGAAATACCAGAAGAATATGATGACGTAAACGAACTACAGGTAAACGTATGGATATGTAACGGCGAAGTGCTACGGTTTGTGGTCAACCCATTCTTACCAAAGCGCATACCGTATTGCGCTGTTCCGTATGAAGTAAACCCATATGCTTTCTTTGGCATTGGAGTTGGCGAAAACATGGATGATACACAGACGCTAATGAATGGCTTTATGCGTATGGCAGTGGATAACGCAGTCTTGTCAGGTAACTTGCTCATAGAAGTAGATGAGACAAATCTAACCCCAGGACAGGATCTTACAGTATACCCAGGAAAAGTATTTAGAAGACAGGGTGGAGCGCCTGGACAGGCTATATTTGGCACTAAGTTTCCTAATGTAAGTAACGAAAATATGCAGTTGTTTGATAAGGCTAGAGTGTTAGCTGATGAGTCAACAGGCATACCGTCCTTCTCACATGGGCAAACAGGTGTTACGGGTGTGGGTAGAACGGCAGCTGGTATATCTATGTTGATGGGGGCCGCAGCAGGTTCTATAAAAACAGTTGTCAAAAACTTCGATGACTATATGTTACGCCCACTAGGTCAGGCCATGTTTGCATTCAATATGCAATTCAACTACAACAAAGACATAAAAGGTGATTTAGAAGTTAAGGCTAGAGGATTAGAAAGTCTGATGCAAAACGAAGTGAGGTCACAACGCCTCATGTCTTTCTTACAGATCACCAGTAATCCTGTCCTTGCACCTTTTGCTAAGTTCCCTTACATAATACGGGAGATAGCCAAGTCGATGATGCTAGATCCAAATAAAGTTACAAATACGCCAGAAGAAATGTTGAGGCAAACATACTTGATGCAACAGCAACAACAACAGCAACAACAAGGGCCACAAGGCGAAATGGATATGACAGGGGCAGGTAATGCTAACATAGGTGTGGGGGGAGTACCAGTACCAGGAGAACCACAGTTCTCAGGTAATCAACCACAAGCACCCCAACAGCAACAACAGCAAATGCAAGAGCCACCACCTGACGCTGGATTACCTCCAGGATTATTACAGTAATGGAGTACAAAAAATTACGGGATGTAGTTATGCATCCCCGATATGAAGAATTAGAAAAGCACATAACTTACATGAGAGAGAGGGCTGTCGCTAATCTTACATACGCAGATGCCCCTGTAGAAATACACAGGTATCAGGGCCAGATATCTATATTAGATCAGTTACTAAAGTTAAAGGCCAATGTTATAAATGATGGGAAAAAATAACATGATGAACGAAGAACCAGAGAACGAAGTGCCGTTTGGCTCTTTAGAAGAAGAAGTAGCTGACGATATACCTGTTATGTTATCAGAGGGTGAGTATGTAATACCTGCTGACGTTGTGCGATACTGGGGCCTAAAACACCTTGAAGAGATGCGTATGATGGCGAAGTGTGGTCTTATGTCTATGCAACAGGACGGTAGATTACATATGGTAGATGAAGAGGGTAAGCCTGTTGAGACAGAAGCGCAAAGCAAACCACAGATAGAAATTGTAGAAATAGATATACAAGCAATGCAAGATGATATGTCCGAAGATGAGGATGAAGAAAAAGATGACATGGACAAACAAATGGAAATGTTTGAAAATGTAGATTTTGATGGCAAAGACAAAGAAGATATAGTACACGCTGACGTAGGTGGAGATATGCAAAGAGATGTACAAGATGCTCTTGGCTTTGGATTTGGACAGGCAACACTTAGCATATCTCCAGATGTAATGACAAGCGCACTAGGAAACATAGGTGCTTTTGGAACTGGTTCAGCAGATATTGGAAGAAGTTTTAGTTCGCAACAAGTAGCAGACACAGTTGCTTCACTAGGCCCTGATAAACAAAAAGATTTAGCCAGAGAAGTAGTAGATATGATGGTAGATGAGGCTGTAGCAACGCAAGAGCCTATGTTTGGTAAAGTAGCAGACACTGCGATAGGAGTGGCATCACAATTAGCTAGTCCACCAGGAGTGCCTAGTTTAACGTCTGCGGTAACTGGCCCATCTGTTTCTATAGCTGTAGATGCACTTGGAAATCCTATAAACTCTAACGTAGGAGGTAGCGCAGCACTACAGGCGGCTGCAAAAGCAGCATTAACAGATTTAGTAGACGTTGGATTTAATATTTCTAAAGGAGTACAAAGTCCTACAGACTTAGGTGTTTTAGGAGGTCAAGTTGTAGGGGTATCAGTATCAGACTTAGCAGGTGTTCCCACACAAAGTTTAACAGGAACAGTACCAACTCAGATGAGTGTAGATGACTTTGACAGAGCAGTTGCTGGTATGTTAGGGGTAGACGTAACTACAGTAGGCACTAATGATGTAACAGGAAGACCTGATTATAGTGTTGCAACAGATTTAATAGGCGTAGACACTGACCCTGCTACAGGAATGGCTACAACAGGTGGTTATACTCAAACAGGTAGTTATCAAGATATATTTGGTAACGTATCTGCTTTTGGTACTGTGTCTGATTTAGATAGATTAGGAACGCAAGAACTATCTCAATTAGGTAAACAAAGAGGGTTTACAGGGTTTCTTGGTTTGGATGAAAAGTCTTTTGATGAGGCTATGGAAAAAGCAGCACAAAGAGAACAGGCAGATTTAGAAAAAGCAGCTACGGAAGAGGCCCTTGGTGTAGGTCAAGAGCTAGATATAGGAGCAACATCAGATCCCACTTCAACTGAAGAACAACAACAGCAAGACGTAGATTCAGAACAGGCTGGAGGTGTAGACTCAGGACAAGGAACAGGACAAGGAACAGGAACATCAGGATCAGACAACGATCCCGATGAAGGGAGCTTTGGTTAAATTTTAAATATTTGGGTTGGGCTACCCGATACCCCTTTCAAGGTGAAAGGCTACTTGAGGCCCCTAATGCTAGGAGAATATTAATGGCAATCGAAGAACAAATTGAAGATACGTCCAATATTAAAGGACACGTTGTAAATACCAAAAAGAGATACAAAAGAGACATAGACGAAGAGGCAGAGCTAAAAGAACTGATAGCTCAACGAGATGCTTTAACGCAAGAACAGGAAGAGATAAAAGCAGATGAGGAAGAAAATGAAACCTTAGATGCTGAAGAGCTTACCTTTAAAAAAAGGTACGGTGATCTACGTAGACACAATCAACGTGTGCAAGACGAACACAAGAAGCAGATTAAAAAATTGCAGTCTCAAATAGACGCACTAACAAAAAAGTCTGTAAATCTACCAAAATCAGAAGCAGAGATAGCAGAGTGGTCTAAGAAGTATCCAGACGTTGCAAAGATGATGGAGTCGATTGCAATTAAGAAGTCTGGCGAAATGTCAAATGATCTTCAAAAAGAAATGAAAGAGCTACAGGAAATGCGTAAGAATGTAGTTCGTGAAAAAGCAGAGTCTGAACTAAAGACATTTCACCCTGACTACGATCAAATACGTAAAGACCCTGCATTTCATGAGTGGGCATCAGTGCAACCTAAATGGGTGCAAGAAGCTCTTTATGAAAATGACACAGACGCTTACGGTTGTGCAAAAGCAATTACACTTTACAAAGCAGAAAGAAAAGCAACGAAAAAAACTGCTACACCTACAAATGCAGCAGATAACGTAGCTGTAAAGGGTACGCCCAAAGCAGACACTGGTGCAAATAAAAAAGGTGGGTTCAGAGAGTCTGATGTTCAAAAAATGACAGGCAGAGAGTATGAAGCAAATGAAGAAGCAATTACGGCATCAATACGTAATGGAACCTTTATTTACGACATTTCTGGCGCAGCAATGTAATTAAGTGTTGACAAAACAATTTAATTAAATATAACTATATATCACTTGCATGATATGCCCCTGTCTAGGACAGCTACGCATATAAAAATGCAAAATCATATATATTTATAATAAAAGAAGTAGGTTGGCTACCATTTTACTAGTTGGCCCCTCGCGGTTACGAGGTCACCCACATATAGAAAATGCCCTGTACTTACGTGATATAAGCTATAACGGAGGAATCAATGGCTTTCAAAACAGCTGCTGGTTACGGAAACCTCCCGAATGGTAACTTTTCACCTGTAATTTACAGTAAAAAAGTTCAGTCGGCTTTTCGTAAAACTAGCATTGTAGAAGATATCACCAACAGTGATTACTTTGGTGAGATCGCAAACTTCGGTGATACAGTGCGTATCATCAAAGAGCCTGAAATCACCGTTAAAGAGTATGCCCGTGGAACTCAAGTAACTCCACAGGATCTCGATGACGAAGATTTCACGCTCGTTGTGGACAAAGCAAACTACTTTGCTTTTAAAATAGATGACATCGAAGAAGCACATTCTCATGTGAACTTTGAGTCAATGGCAAGTGACCGCGCAGGTTATCGCCTAAGAGATCAGTTTGACCAAGAGGTACTAGGTTATCTCTCTGGCTTCAAACAATCTGCGTTAAACGCTGTTGCAAGTACAGCAAACGATGCTAAGTCTGGTACAGACCCAATCGGTACTGTAGGATCAGATGGCCTGTTGTCATCCATGTTAATTTCCAGAGCAAGTTTTGTTTCTGGAGGTTCTACTGGAGACTCCATCGCTACTCACCCAGACGGATCTACTGGTGAAGCAACTCCTCTGGAAGTGCTAAACCGTATGGCTCGTTTGCTTGACCAGCAAAATGTAGACCGTGATGGTCGTTGGGTTGTTGTTGACCCCATCTTTGCTGAACAGCTAAATGACGAAAACTCTAAACTATTAAACAACGATTTCTCTACAGGAAGCACTGACATTCTACGTAACGGTAGAATTATTTCTGGATTGATTCGTGGGTTCAGAGTTTATATGTCAAACAACCTACCTTCAGTAGGAACTGGTGCTGGTACAATCGACACTAACGGTTCAAGTTCGCACTTTGGTGTTATTGTTGCAGGACACGACTCTGCTGTAGCTACTGCTTCGCAAGTAGAAAAAGTAGAAACATATCGTGACAACGACAGCTTCGCTGACATTGTTCGTGGTATGCATTTGTATGGACGCAAGATCCTTCGCCCTGAAGCTCTTGTTCGTGCCAAGTACAACATCGCAGGTTAAGGAGGATAAATCATGGCAACATATGATATGACTAGCTCCGATACAGTTGGTGTTGGTGCTAACAGCATTGCAGCTTTACCGTCAAAATTTGATAGCCACGTAGCATATACTATCGAGGCTACCTTAGACATTGATGATATGGTTCTAAAAGGATACTCTGGAGCAGATGGAGACATCTTTCAGCTTCTAGAAATTCCAGCAGGATGCCTAGTTATCAATGCTGGTGCAGAAGTTATGAAGGCTTTCAATTCTTCTGTAACGGCTGACATAGACTTTGCAGCAGGGGATGACATTGTTGATGGTGCAGACGTAACGTCGACAGGTTTCTGTGCAGCAGGATCTAACGGTCAAACCAATGTTATTGGAACTGGTTCAGCTTCAACTTATACTCAATTTATGGCTTCTACAGACACGATTGATGTTAAGTTGGCAGGAGCAGCACCAACAACAGGCAGACTTAGAGTCTACGCTGTTCTCGTTGATTGCAACGAACAGGGCGCGGAACCTGCAGCTGCCGCTAGGGATGCTCTAGCTTAATTGATTTGGGGGTAGTTCATTAGTTTGGGCTACCCCTTTATCTTAATTTTGGACATAATATGGCTACAACCTTTATTACATTAGTTAATGATACGTTGAGGCGGTTGAATGAAGTGGAGCTTACGTCCACAGATTTTCCAACCGCCACTGGTTTTAGGGCATTAGTAAAAGATGCAGTCAATGCGTCTTTGCAAGAGATATCACAAAAAGAATTTGAGTTTCCGTTTAATCACACTACAGGCACTCTTACGCTTGTAGCAGGTACATCCCAATATACTTTGGCAACTGATTTAAAAGTAGCAGATTGGGATAGCTTTAGAATAAATTACGACTCTACTAATAATTTTTCTGCTAGGGTATTGAAGCTACTTAACTATGACTCGTATAATAGAAGATACTTTGAAAGAGATAGTGAAGCTGAAGCAGGTGATAGAGATCAACCTATCTATGTATACAGAACACTAGATACTAAAGCAGGATTTACCCCTATACCTGACGCAGCTTATAGTGTAAGTTACGATTACTTTGCATATGCAACAGATTTATCTGCATCTACAGATACAATGACCGTACCAGATGCATTTAAACACGTTGTATTAGACGGTGCGCTATACCACTGTTTTATATTTAGAGACAACTCTCAACAGGCAGCAATAGCAAAGGCAAAGTTTGATGAAGGTATAGAAAGAATGCGTACCCTTCTTATAAACAGATTTGTAGATGTAAGAGATACTCGCGTCAACCGTCTACTAAATGTTCCACATGGTAATGCGTAATGGTAGATGCGCTACGAGATGTAACCGTAAGTAGTAGAGGTGGCCTATATACTAACGAGGACGCACTTACATTAGCTACTACTTTCCCTGGCTCTGCATTACGTATGTTGAACATGGAGATATCTCAGTTTGGTGGATACAGAAGAATTAATGGGTATACATCTTTTGACTCTAGCTATGGAACAATTCCAGGAGTAGGGCCTGTAATAGGGTTGTTTATATTAGAAGATACACCCTATGCCATACGAAGAAACGATGGGGATTTTACAGGATCTTTAGGGGCTAACCCATTTACAACTAGTAGTGGTAGTTCCACAATTACTGTATCTCACACTGGTCACGGTCTAGCAGTAAGCGACAGAGTTATATTTTCAGGTTCAGATACATTTAATGGCATAACGCCAAACGATGTAGAGATGACGGTTGCTTCTGTTGTTGATGCCGATAGTTACACAGTAGCATTTACATCTAACGCCAGTGGTTCAGGTAGTGGAGGTGGTAGCTCAGTAACATTTAAATACTTTGACGTATCAGAAGCAAAAACATTTTCTTTAGGGGCAAACCCTATAACCACCACAAGCGGTAGTGCAATAATAACTGTTGCTCACACTGCACACGGTTTATCTGTAGGTAACTTTGTAACTTTATCTGGTATATCATCAGTTGGAGGTATAGCACCAAACGATGTAGAGATGACAGTTGCAACAGTGCCAGATGCAAACTCGTATACTCTTACTTTTACTTCAGCTGCAACCAGTAGTGCAACAGGTGGGGGTAGCTCTGTAACGGCAAAATATAGTCAGTACTATACAATATTTAAATATACCACGGGTGGTTTTACAAGGGTACATTCGTTTAGATCATCAATAGGTGTATCTAAAGTACGACACTCATTTAATGATTTAGAAAGTAGTGTGAGTGTAGTTTTAACAGATGGCGTAAATTTACCTTGTAAAATTACAGGAACTACATTTAGTACACACACTGCAAATACAGATCCCAAAGACCCTGAAGGTGCAAAGGTATCTGCGTTGTTTTCTGGTAGAGTTTTCTACGCAGGTTTTCCAACAGGTGCAGGTGCAGGTGGCCCCAGTTTTGTGCTATTTACAACGGCTGGTGATGACGATGATTTTGCTGGATCTGCAAGTGTATTAGATATGGGATTTAGCGTTGTAGGTATTGCCCCATTTAGAGACTCACTGTTCGTGTTTGGGGAAAGAGAAATTAAAAAAATAGTTGCAGATCCAACCACCACATTCGCTATTCAAGACGTAACTAGTAACGTAGGTTGTATTGCTACAGATAGCATAATAGAATTGGGTGGTGACATTTTATTCCTAGCGTCAGATGGTATTCGGCCTATTCAAGGTACAGCAAGAATTGGTGACGTAGAACTACAGACTATTTCTAAACCTATACAGCAGTTATTGCAAGGTCTGCCCAATACCCATGACTTAGATAATATGACCTCCGTAGTTATAAGAAATAAATCTCAGTTTAGATATTTCTTTCCTTCTACTAGTACGGCAACGTCAGATACGGCAGGTATAATAGGAGGTTTACGTTTTGCAGACAGAAGAGTTGGTTGGGAGTTTGGTGAACTATTAGGTATACGTGCATTTGTAGCAACTAGTGGTCTAATAAATAAAGTAGAAACGGTACTACACGGAGATGGCAATGGTGAAATATTTAAGCAGGAGAGTGGTAGTACATTCAATACTGCTGATGTTACTGCTGTTTACGCATCGCCATTTCTATATTTCGACTCTACCGAAAGACGCAAGGTATTTCAACATATCACGTTATTCACTAGACCAGAGGGGGAGTCTACAATTAACTTGGGTATAGCGTATGATTGGGATGACCCTAATACACCTGACCCAAGCACCTATTCCATAACGACAGCAGGTTCGTTGGCTAGGTATACAACTACGGGTAGCACATTCGATGCTACATTTAGATATGACGGGTCAACTAGCCCCGTACTAGAAACTAATATTCAAGGATCGGGTAGGGCAATTTCTCTAATTATAACATCAACAGGAACCCAAGCACCCTACAGCATTAGTGGGTTTTCCATAACATATCAGGATGCAGGATACAGATAATGGCAGGATATACTAGACAATCAGCAGCTCAGATAGTTAGTGGTGAGGTTATATCAGCAGCCCCACTTAACGCAGAACTAAACCAAGTACTAGCAGCCTTCAACAATTCTACGGGTCATGCACACGATGGTACGGCAGCAGAAGGGCCACCAATAGATCGTATAGCCGACTCAGACCAAAAGAATGCTGTATTGATAGATACATCAAATAATCACATTGAGTTTTATACTGAGGTTGGTTCTACTGCTACTCAACAAGTTCGTATTCAAGATGGTGCGATAGTTCCTATAACTAATAATGACATAGATTTAGGCACTACGTCATTAAAGTTTAAAGATATACATTCAGCAGGTACAACTAGAATGGAGAATGCTACCGTGGCTGGTACATTAGCTGTTACGGGTGCATTTACGGGATCTAGTACATTAGAAGGTACAACAGTGACTGCTACAACTGCATTTGTTCCTGACGCTTCTGACGGTGCATCATTAGGTACATCATCCT
>TARA_R100000231_G_scaffold5073_1_pt1 | contig 11014 bp, 21 predicted proteins | sample TARA_R100000231 | Tara Oceans TARA_R100000231 (sample SAMEA2620565) | marine metagenome | biome: marine biome (ENVO:00000447); feature: surface water layer (ENVO:00002042); material: "saline water (ENVO:00002010), including plankton (ENVO:xxxxxxxx)" | depth 5 m | reverse complement strand
AGCAGTTGCCTGTCACACCCATTTCGTATACACAATAGAAAGGGCTAAACATGTCCTTGAAAGGAAAATGAATATTCCTAACATCCACTATAACATATCTGTAAAATAAGATAGGGATTTTTTTACTTGGGTTTCCTCCTTTACTTTGTAAAGAAATCCCCACATAAAATAATTTTATGGTATAGTAGAAAAACAAACATGATAGATTTCAGGCACTAGCAAAGATTTATCAGATAAAAACATCAATTAAGTGGACTTGCCTGACCATAGTAACTAGCGTTAGAGGCTATTACTTCATATATTTAAAATAAGTCATAAACAGATTTGTTATCGGTTGGGAGGGATGACACAGGGCTAGTTGTATTAAGTTTCTACTTATTTAAGATAATCACTCTAAGTGTTTAAACAAGCACTTTAGAGCGCTATTTTACTGCCTAGTTAACAGCATATTTTAAGAGTACACACACATAAATAACGCCCACCGCCACATTAAACCCTACCCCAAGCCCTTGTGTTTACAGGCTACAATCCTATATGTTGTGTTGTCTAGGTATGCACACTATATATAGTACATACAACATGTAGTAGGTACAGTTTGGTAAAGATTGGTAGTTGTTTAAACAGTAACAGTAAGGGGATAGACAAACATTAATATCGGCAAAAAATTATTGCTTTCAAATCCAACAGAAACACCGAGCAAAATCTTAGGCGCAGAAAGTTACGCCTAAGAAATGACACCTAAAATTTAGAATTATTTTGTAGATTTATAAAAAATTTTTCATGCGCCTGAAATAGTCAATGTTTATAGGCTTTCACTAGGTATATTTTTGTAGAAATATGACAACATAAGTTGGCATAAAACACAGACCTAGTAAATTTATTAGTAACACAATAGAGATGGACTTAGACATCTACTTAAAAAAGCCTAAGAAAGTGGTCGAGGCAAGTACAGGCAAAATGCTGTTCAACTAAATACTAAATACAGGCAGAGTAGCCCCAAAGAGAATGACCGAGTGTAATCGGTAAAAACTCTTCTTCTAGCGAAGATTGGTCGAGAGGCATAAAACAACACCACTAGCGAAAAAAGATTAGTTACAGAAATCATTAGACAACAGTTACACTTTTTCACCAACAGCAGATAGGTCGCATATTCTATTTATGCCTTATATTTTTTATTGCTTGTTTAAACAATGAGCAATAAGAAATACACTTATAATTTTTATGAGTGTATAGTAAATATATAGGAGGCAAACACAATGGAAACTAAACAGAAATCTAGTACAGATACACAAGAAGAAATTCATTTCTTCAAAGGTAATCGTGAAGAGTGGCTTAACAAGGTTGCAGACTTTATCTATGATGAGATAAGCAAAGAGTTTGTATGCGAGGTTGAGCGTGATGTAATCAAATTATCTATGGGCTTTATGCCAAAAGGTAATTCCAAAGCTATTGGAGTATGTCATTATGAAGAGCATAGCGAGGGTGATGTTAGAGAAATCTTTATCTGCCCTACTCGTACAGGCACTTCACTTGCCCAAAGTATCGAAACAGCGCAGATTGTTGCCCATGAGGTAACTCATGCAGTATTGCCTGTTGGCGTAGGACATGGTCACCGCTTCAAGAAAATCATTATGGACTATCTAGGAGCAGATGGTATTCCTACAGCAACAGTTGCAGGTGCGCAGTTTACTCTACTTATACAGGACTTTATCAAGGAGTTAGGCTTACTTCCTCATTATGCTATCAAGCAAAAAGAGGGTGCAGGTTCAACTACAGTTGCGGTCAAATGTACAGGTGCAGAGGCGTGTGTCGGTGCTAGTGACAAATCTATTGCGCAGGGTTTCGGCTTAATCAGTCGAGTATCTATGGCAGTCTATAAGAAAGTTGGCGATAACTTTCGTTGCATGGCTTGTGGTTCTTCTACAGTTGTAGACTTACCGCTAAAATTGCGTAAAGATTACCAATAAGTATCGTAGAGCGCTTGTTTAAACAATGAGCGTTCAACGATATTTATCAACAGATAAATATTCACACAATATTAAGGAGGCATTAAATGGTAGAGCAATATGTAGTTCAAGCTAAATGTGTATTTAGTAAGTTTATTGATGTTCATATAGTTTCGGCAGAAAGTAATGACCATGCGTTACAGCAATGGCGTTCACTCAATGGCAAACTAGGTATCAATGTAGACACTAGATACATAGAAAACAGTATCAAAGTTCAAAGAGCAGGATTGACTGATGACTTATACTTTAGAGATATAAGACTAGCTAACAGTTCAACTGTATCTAATCATAACTTTGGCGTGTCTATGGAAGATACCGATTGCGGTAATCCAAAAGACAAGCACTTTCTAACTATGGAAGAAGCAAAGCGCACACTATCCAAGCTAGATTATGCAGAGTTGTTTGTGAATACTGATAGTACAACTAAGTATGACAGTAACAACAAACCGCCATTCTAATTGTAATTAGTTAGACCTCGTTGTTTAAACAGCGAGGTTTATAGTAGTTACAACAAAGTAATTACTAACTTAATGTAGGGTAAGGGTTTATAGAATAGGCAGGTTTTGATACGAGAGAGCGATTTTGTTACACAGGCTAACAACAGCGATTGCAAGTATCGCAACACTAAGGAGTTAGAATAACAAAACGAGAGAGCGATTGATAAGCTAAGTTGCCAAATAAAGATAGACAGCGATTGTAATATGTAAGTCTTGCTATTAAGTAAGGGGGGCAACAGCCTATTCTATAAACTCTTATCAAACACAATAAAGGTAAGGAGGCAACATGCCTGAAGAAAGAATTGTCACGATAGGTATCGAGGTCGGCAAAGACTTTAATCCTAATATTGATGATGTAAGAAAGAAACTAACAAAGGCTTTTGGAAAAGACTTTCTAAGAGTTCTATGGTTAGAAGATACAGACTATTAAAGGAGGCAATATGATACAAAAAATTATAGATACTTTACATGCAAGTGCAGAGTTATTAAGTGAAGATGAGCTTAGTTCATTAAAAAATAAATTAATCAAAAGTTATTGGGATATTTGTTATAGAGAATTAGAAAAACAACACACTATTACTTGTACTGTAATAGATAAAGAATTTAAGTCTATTATTGAGAATAAAAAAACCATGTAGTTAGCTAGTGCTGTCTGTTTAAACAGACAGCATTGTGGTAACTATAAAGGAGGAGAAATGGCTATCAAATCAGCAGAGGGTTATTTAGTTATCCCTGACAATGTGTACGAGGCAATCTCTAGTGTTAGAGAAAGTGGCGTAATCAACATGGCTAGTTTCAATCAATTACTAGAATTAGTTCCTAGTGATGTTGCTAGTTGGCTACAAGACAACAAAGAAATCTACATGGAGGGTTTCTTCTATGGTTTTGTGCCTGAAAGTCAAAACACATAATTAATGTATAGCGATTGGGGTAGTTGTTGCCTCGACTATCCCCTTCGCTTTGTTTAAACATCTCGTAAGGCATGGAGGGTTTTGTTAGACAAGACAAGTCTGCCTTTCGTTTACCTTTGTGCCTTACGAGATGTTTATTAGGAGGTATAAATAGTATTTTTACGAGTAGCTTAGTGGTTCGTACTTGTTCATAGTAGCGCAAAAGAAACTACCTGTTGTACGCTTTAGTGAGGTTTGTATTTATCCAATGGCACTGAATACTTACCAATAGTCTACTGCCTCATTCCATAGTAGCTTATCGAAACTACCTGCAAAGAATAGAGCTTGAAAAGGCTAATTGCAATCAAACACTAAGTTACTCGTAAAAATATTAGGAGGTATAAATGGATATACAATGTTCATTTTGTGAGCGGACAATTACAGAATGGGAAATCAAAAATCATGTTTACATAAAAATACTTAATGAAGAAAAAAATAAAATTGAGTACACATGCCAACAAGGTTTATGCCATTACATGTACTTAACACAAAGTGATAACCTACTTGTTTAAACAGGTAGGTAGCTTGATAGTATCGGCAGAAAAGTCTTAGCTTAGGTGCGGACAATGCCTTGTATTTTATAGAGATATAAAAACTGTCGACAGGTAAGCCCAAAAAACGCAGGTAGGGAAAGTAAGCTAGATACTATCAAGCTATCTACAAAAACGAACTAATGTACCTCTCGGCTAGAGTACTCAAAGTATGATAACCCACAAGCGCATACACGAAGTACATTATCTCGTTTAATTTTGTAGGTAGCTTGTAGCACATAAGAAACTAACAGTTCGCCAACTATAGTTAAAACCTAGATTGGTGGGGTTGAAACTTCCATTGTGTGTTACAAGCTATCTATGAGTAGGAGGTAAGCTAAATACAGCCCTGTTGCTGACCGCCTGAAAGTAGATAGCTTGTAACACATAATATGGTGTACATTAATGCTAGTCAGAAATCGGGAAACCGAGCCATAATGCACTTGATTAAGGTATACATTTTTCAAGTGTGTGTGTTACAAGCTATCTATAGGTAGTTGTTTAAACAGAGGAGGAAGATGAATAGACAACAACGCAGGGCAAGTAAATCTAAAAAGGGTGGCAAAAGGTACATGGTTAGTAAATCATTACAATCACCTAAACGCAATATGGGTTTATTGCAAAGTCGTACAAGTAAAAAAATTCCTATGGAACTTATGATTAGGAAAAACAATGACTAACTGTAAATGAATTATGGGTGGTATTGGATTTTCTTAGTGGTAATCCTAACAGGGCTTTCATGGTCATTAATTAATAGGAGGTGGAAAGATGACAATGCTAAAGGTTTTAAGAGTAGCAGTAAAAAAATGGGAGGCAGAATTAATTGGTTTTAGAAAGATTGTTGCTAGTCAAGCACACCAAATGGACAGTGAAACAAAAGAACTTGATGTTGAATTAAGTGCAGTAAAAAGTTTTATAAAGCTAATTGATAAGTTTATAAAACAAGAACAAGATAGACAAGCTGTTTAAACAAACAGTATAATCGTAGTAAATACTTGTTGTATAATTCAATACCTGTTACCATAGTAGTATGAAATACTTAGTTAAGAGTGTATCAATCTTTGACAGCAGTGTTTACTCATGGAGGTTTGCAACCAAAGAGGAAGCAGGGAGGAAAGTTAGAGAGTTAAAAGATACAGGTTCTAACTACTTTATTGTTTCTTTATACGAATTAGAACCAATAAACAGTTAAACACAACAATAGGTAAAGGGAGGAAAAATATGCCTAATATATTTGATGAGCCAAAGCTACTTAAAGCATGGGCTATCAAGTTAGCCAACGCTTGTGGTGGACAAGTAGTAGAAAAAACAATTCACCTTAAAAAATCAAATCCGCAACGACTTAGAGAGTTGTTAGATGAGTTTGTAAAGGACCATAACGAAAACACGATAAAAGTTGCTAAAGAATTAGAGGAGGAATAATGGCAATAGGAAAAGCAGGAAAGAACGCTAGAGGGTTTCATAATTTAGAAGTAGGAAGTCTTATATCGTTTCTGTATAAATACAACGCTAATGAAGATAAGATTATAGATGAAAATCCTATCAGTATAGAAATTAATGACATTGCAAAGGCACAGTTTCAACAACTAGAAGTTTTTAAAAATACAACTACAAAACTTATTACATACAAAAAAGTACTGCCTAGCTTACAAGTTTCGGCATACGAAACATCATTGCCTGTAGAAGTGCATCAAGAAAGAATTAACATTGCCAAAGATTAAATTAACTTTGGGCATAGAGATTGATACTAAGAACTTGGTAAGACAAGGCGAGGGAGCAGTAAGTTTTTTAATTGGATATATAAACAATATGAAAGGACATAAAGTTTTATCATCACAATACGAGGAGGTGAAAGAATAATGTCGCACAAAGAAATTAGAGTGTTAAAGCAATCACAAGAATTGTACAACAAAAGCAAAGCAAACTTAGATGTTTGTATTAGAAATCGTAGCAAGGCTATTGCTGTCTGTTTAAACAGTGGGTTTAGCGTACAGGAAATTGCGAATGTTTTACAACTAAGTAGACAAAGGGTATACAAAATTATAGAAAAGGATAAAGTAAATGGATAAAGAAACACACAAGAAATTAATAAAAGACTTTGACAAAAAAGATGTAAGACCTGCGCCAAAGGGTAAGTATGGCGAGTATGTTCCTCATCACTTGTACACTAAGAGATTAGTAGAAGTCATTGGTGGCAAATACAACTTTACTTTTGAGGAAGTACGAGGCAAAGACAATGCCATTGTCGGTGCTAAAGGCAGACTTGAAATAGAGGGCTTAGGTGTTGTAGAAGAAGTTGGTGATGTAAGTAAGTATCAACTTGAAAACAATACCGAAAGCGAAGTTCTTAAACTTGCAGTTAGCGACAGCATTAAAAGATGTTGCATGAGGTTTGGACTTGGGCTTCATCTATGGGTAGGTGAAAGCACAGAGGAAGAACATTATGCAGAAGCAGAAGCTAAAGAAGTTATAAAACAATTAGATAATTCTTCTAAAGAAGTTGTTAAGGAAACTACTAAGGAGGATTACTTAGCAAGAATTACTAACGAATTAGAACATGCAGAAAAAGATAGTGAACTTAGAAATAAGTACAAGCTAGAGGCATGGAACTTGTTTAAACAAACACATGAAACAAACATGGGTAAGTGGTCAAGTTTTGAGTTAGATAAATTCTTAGACTTGTTTTATCAAGTACAAGCGCAAGACAAACAAGAAGTTGTAGCGAAACCTAGCGACAAAGAAATTGTAGAAGATGTCTTTGGCGAGGTTAAGGACAACACAAAGGTATGCCCTCAATGTAAAAAAACTGACAACATAGAGGACAATAGAGAGAAAAAAGAAAGTGATGTTAAGTTTCAAAACATACCTGACTTTACATGTTCCAACTATGGACAATCAAATGGTTGTGGTTGGGGTGGCTACATTGGTTCTAAAGGCGAAAGAGAAGTTCCTAGTTCATGGCTTTAGAGCATACAAGTATCAACATAGAAAGACTAAAAGAAAAACTAAAGGTGCGTTATCCTGAATATGATTTTGATAAACCTGCGCCTTTAGATAGAAGATGTAAGTTAGTTGTCGAGGGTATGCAATGCCCAAAGCAAAGTGAAAGACCTTTGGTAATCGACACGCAAAATAATGAAATGTGTGTCTACTTGTTTAAACAGATAGATGAAAAGACACATTACAAAGCAGATGTGAGGTGCAATGCAATTATCACTACTGCTGAAGAAAGGAAATACAATGGAAGAAAACAAGATGAAATCCCATTCTAATAATGACAGTAAACCTAAGATAAGCGATACAGATTATGGCTTTGATGGTTTAGTTCGTATGTTTACTGAACTAGAAATTGATAGCAGTGATTGGTTAGCTAAAAGATTAGACAAAGAAAGAGGTGGTGTGTCTTTTGCATTGCCTAGTGCTTATGGCGAAATCTATCTTAGTTGGGGTGATTTATACAACATAGATGTAACTTTTGTCAATAGTGAGGACAAGTTTAAGGCTACACTTATGTTAGGTGAGTTACACGAGATAATGAAGAAACTTGAAACACAAAGACTTGATGAAGTAAATAGACTTAGAGATTTACTTAAAAAAACTTTTAAAAGCGAAGATAGTAGCGGTACAGAGTTCTAATGTATGGCGTTGTATTAAGTTCGTTGATACTGTGTGCAACGCCAACACATGAAACACTAAATGAAATAAAGGTTTATGCCTCTTGTTTAAACAACAATGAAAAAGTTTTACATGTAATTGAGTGGGAGGAAATGGTTAGTTTTTATTTTAAAGAGGCAGATGTTAGAGAAGCACTATTAATTATTTTTTGTGAAAGCAGTGGCAGAACAAATGCTGTTAATACAAATAGAGATAACACAACTGATGTTGGGTTGTTTCAATTTTGGGATAACACTTGGCTATGGTTAAAAAATAAATTAAATATTGAGGGCAGTCGTAAGACCCCAAGCGTGAATATTAAAACTGCAAGTTGGTTATATTACAACAGTGGTTCTCATCATTGGAATAGTAGTAAGGATTGTTGGTATGAGCAGTAATAAAAAGTTTGATTTAGACCTAGCAAAAGGTTTAGAAATGGAACAAAGATTAAGTAAGTTTTTTACAGGTACTAAGATTGAAGTCAAGAGTGAACGACACCTGTGGGAAAAGACAGGTAATCATTTTGTTGAATACGAATACAAAGGTACAAAGAGTGGCTTATCTGTAACCGAAGCAGAGTATTGGGCTTTGATGTTAGTAAAAGATGATGAACCTGTAATGACTTACATTATCCCTGTGGCTGTATTAAAAGACCTATGTAGAAAGTATGTAGGCACAGACAGAGATGTTGTCGGTGGTGATGACAATAATTCTAAAGGAATATTACTACCTATAGAAGAATTGGCTACAGCTTGTTTAAACAATGACAGGGAATGATGCACCCCTGTCATTAACAAGCAATGTTAATACCCCAGGATGTGACCACAAGCCTGTCCTAGCTGTAAAATCTAAACTCTTATCTAAACTTGGACATTGAAACCATTGTCTATCGCCTTGTTGTTTTGCACGAAAGTGATGATAGTGTGCAGTTACAAGTATGTTTGAGTTGGCACTAGGAAGAAATCCATACATCTGTCCTTTCCACCACTTCTCTATTTTTGCTTCTGCGTTTCCACCTCCACTTGACATGTGTCCATGTGTAAAAGACATCTGCTTTTCTTTGACCACAAGCGTAAGATGATAATCATCAGGAACTATTACCTCAACTTTTTTAAATCTATCAGGATTTGCATCAAAGATTTCTTTCATAATTTCTATGTGCATGGTGTCTGAGTTATCTAACCTGCTTGTTGATACCTGACCTTTTGCACTTCTTGTCATTTCACCATGGTTACCTGGAACACCTGTTAAAACAATTTTGTCTGCATGAGGTAGGAATGTTTCCACAGTTTTAAACATCATTGCTCTAGCTAGGCTGTATTGTTCCATAAGATTTAACGAAACATTGTAGGGTTGGCTGTCGTAGAAAAATTTTGTACAGTTTTCTGTGAGGTCACCCATTCCTACTAAGTATACTTCATCTATTTGGTAACCTATCTTCCTGTAGTTCTTTAACAAAGCAAGTGCATCTTGCAATGCTATGTCATATCTTTTGATTGTATTCTCTACACCGAAGTCATCTTTGCCTAATTGCCAATCAGACATAAAGAAAAAGAATGCTGTATCACCACCAAACAATTTATGCTTAGGTAATGGCGGCTTCTTAACAGCATGTTTAAACAGTGAGTTAAAGTATTTGTCACGATTTGCAGACTTTCTTCTTACACTGCCTTTAAAAGCGTAGAATGTTTCAACTATACCGCCTTTAAGTTGTGCGTTCCATGATGATACCTTTAGTATTCCATCAATCTCGTATAGTTTTGGGTCAAATCCCCAACTACGAAGTATCTCATCTGTTTTGCTTTCGTAGTTTGGGTCTGTTCCTACATGTGTTATTTCACCTACACCTGTCGTGTGGTCAAAGTCTACTGTAGGTTTCCAACCTGCTTTAAAATAATTGTTACTATTTTCTGCAGGTATACCTTTTTTTTTAGTGATAAATACCCTCCTCTGTTGTCAACATCTATTTTACAGTAGATATGTGACAAATAAGGTATTTACTTAGTAATTTGTTTTTTAGCGTATGTTTTAATTACAGCTAAAGCAGCACCACCACCTGCTAATGCAGCTAACTGTAGTGTTTCAGCTTCTACACCAACTAATGGTGCAACTGTTAATGCGCCAATGAACGCCTCGATAAATGTCCAAGCGGTACGCTCTAACATATCTTTAAGGTCATCACTCATTTTGTACTCCCATGCTTCATTCCAAGGTGTCCACCACAAGTCTTTCTTAAACTTCCCCTCTTTATTTCTTGCTCTTTTAAATTTATCTAACATTATCTTACTATTCTACCTCTTAACATAGCTTGTGTCTGTATGACACCACCATTAATTTCTTCTAGTTTTTCCATAACTTCTTTTGCTACACCAATATCTTGTGAAGAAGAAACTTCTAATGGTTTTTCAAATAGCTTATTAATAGTTGTGTATTCTATGATAACTTCTGTGCCTATTAATAATTCTTTAGCTATTTTTTTGTATGCCTTTAAATATGCGTTTTTACTTGAACCAATGAAACCATCTTTACCCATATCTAAGTCTTGTTGTGTTTCACCTAGCAACAAACAACCTGATGTATGCTCATCTGTATTGCCTGTGTGGATAAGTATGTCCGAAAAATTTGGCACATTTTGTACATGCAACATGCCATAGTGGTCTCCACCATAACGCACCTTATATTTGTCGTGAAAGCCACCCCATTTTTTAAACTTTATTTTGTATTCACCATCATCAATGCAAGTTTCGTGCATGACTTTGACCTCTTGATATTGGTCCTCTAAAGTAAAACACTCAAATACCCCATCTATAAACAACATTCCATTTGTTGCATCTTTACCAAATTGTGTTCTAACTACAGTTAATTTCACCTGTTCCTCCATTCTTACAATTACAGATATTTATACGAGTTCCTTTATTATTAATGTATGATGTGCAGTATTTATTTACCGCCACAGCATCCACCACCACAACAATCCATTATCTGCTTCTCTCTTTCTTTTCTTTATCTTTTTTTTCTTTTCTAAAACCTATTGTTAATAACCACACAGCAAGTGTTATTACTGTGGCTAAACCTGTAATTTGTTGTGCGCTTCCTGTCAAAGTAAGTGTTGCAATCACTAACCCAACTAATGTCCACGAAAGGTTTAATGTTTCTTTAATTATTTCTATAAACCAATTCCAAATTTTTTTAATCATAATGTTTTCCTAAACATAAAAGATGCCATAGTAGCTATTCTAGTCAAAATAACAGGCACTACAACTTCTTGTGCTTTTTCCTTTTGGTCTTGTGTGAGGTCATCACCAATGTTTGTTAGATTTATTTCTGTTATGTTGTCAAAATCCACTAATACTTCTATTGGATTTTCTAAGAATGCT
>TARA_R100000231_G_scaffold113462_1_pt1 | contig 11121 bp, 15 predicted proteins | sample TARA_R100000231 | Tara Oceans TARA_R100000231 (sample SAMEA2620565) | marine metagenome | biome: marine biome (ENVO:00000447); feature: surface water layer (ENVO:00002042); material: "saline water (ENVO:00002010), including plankton (ENVO:xxxxxxxx)" | depth 5 m | reverse complement strand
AATCTTGCTTTGACAACTATGGTGTGATCTTGACTGGTACTTGTATCTGAATTAGTAAGGGTAATTTTTTGCACATCTGTGCTTGTTAGAACTCTTGTATAATCGCTTGTAGATGTTCCTAATCCCTGTGCAATATTAGTTACACCTAATCCTGTAAAACCAGTAACAGAATCAAATACCTGACCACCATCTGTTGTGAAAATATTTACCTTTGAAAGTTCAACAGTTCCATCTGATAAAACCCTAAATGGTGCATCGGTAAGGGTAGCACTCCCTGCTGTTAAGATTGTTTGTGAACCTGTACTTCCAGAAATATTTACAGTTCTTGTTCCTGCTCCAACATTTATTTCTTGGCCAGTTTTTACAGTTCCAGATATCGTTGCATTTTCTGCTGTCAAAAGACCTGTTTGTGTAACTTGAAAAGGTGCTGAAGTTGGTGTATTTAGATTACCTGCATAAATCCTTAAAGAGTTATGAGAACCATCAAGAACACCTACGTTTGGATGTGTACCTGCAACAATTCTAGTATCAGTTTGAATATCTGTACCTGCCACTTTTGCAAATGAACCATTCACTTCATTAGATGCAGTTCCAACTTTGTTGAAGTATGAAACTGGCACAACTCTAAAATAATATGTTGTTCCTGCAGTCAATCCATCTTCTACTCCGAAACTTGCTTGTTGCACAACATTGGGTGCTGCAGCAATTGTTCTTACAAGATTACTATTAGTCGCTTGACCTGTTGTAAAAGAGCTTGTCGCTCTATGTATGCGTATTTCTCGCAAGTCCGAAGCGTTAGGGTTAGTCCATGTAAGACCTATGTGAAATGGTTTATCTTGAACTCTTGATAAATCTGAAATTGTATCAGGTGTAAGTGCAGTATTTGTTTGAACTTGTATTTCTGCAGTTTTATCACTAAAAACATTATTTGAGCTAAAGTGTCTTAAAACAATAAAATAAGTAGTATCTGGTTTTACATTATTAATTAATTCTTGGCTTGAACCTTTTCCTGCAAGTACAGATGAGTCGTAAGTTCCAGATGATGTTCCATAAAGTATTTCTGTGCCTTGCACATTATCATCAACCTGATTAGTCCATACTACTTTTATATCATACCCAGTATTAACTTTCTGAAGCACTGCATTATAACTAGGTGAACTTCCTGTAAGAGTTGGAACAGGAACACTATAACTCCCTGTTGTTGGTGCTGTAGTATCTGTAACTGGTTTTACATAATCACTTTGAGCGAACGTCCAGACTGCATTATCTATTTCTTTTAATTCTAATCTTGTAGCTACAACTGGCACTGAATCTGATTCTATGATTTCAAGAGCAACTGATAAAACTTCAAATAGTTTATTTGTGTAACTTAGTCTTTCATTTGTAACTCTTACATAATCAAAAGGTTGTAACTTCATATAATTTACATTACAAAGCATTGAAATAGTTGTATCTTGTCTACTATGTAAAATCTGTGTCTGTGCAATTCTCTCTGCCATAGTTACAGACGTTGTAAACGGCAGTTGAAGTTCTAGAAGCTTTTTATAATTTGCATCACTTTCGCCAGAAGGTGTATCTTCACTTAGATATGAATTTGTACTTGATGGATTTGTTGGTGTTAAAACAGGTGAATCAGTAGCAATAAAATTTTTATTAGCGTCTACAAAAACAGCTTTTACTTGATTATAGTTATCACCTGCATTTGGCTTTGTTACTATTTGAATTGGTTCTAGTAAATTATCATCTGTTATTGTTAAATCTGGTGAACCTGATGCACCTGCAAAAACAACAAATTTTCCATTAACGTAAGACATACGACCTGCCATCGCACTAAGTAAACCTGATAATATTGCTTCACCATCAGATGAAAAATCTGTAAACCCACTACTTTTATATGCAGTCTCTCCAATAGTAAGTGTAGTGCCATCATTTAAAGTTACTGCATTCGCAAGAGTAATTGTATCTATTAATCTTCTTACAACTGTTGTATCAATAGAATTTCCATTTGCATCTGTGCCTGTAACTCTACTGCCCTTTGTTATCAGTAAATGATTATCATTTGTTGTATTTATTGGAACACTTGTAGAATTGTTGACTGCTCCATTATTAGTAACACTAACAATACCTGCATTTGCATCACATGTATTTGCTGCGACCTTGAAACTTCCTAAAGAATCAGTAAGACAAACTTCACTACTTTGAGCTTTAAGACCATAAGTTGTATCTTGAACAAAATCTAAAACTTGTAAAGCAGGATTTGTTCCAATTTCTTTTCCTGTGCTATCAATAAATGCTGTTTCATTTGTGCGTGGGTCAAATAATTTTTTTCCTTTTACAATAAATGAAAGTGGTGGTATTCCTCCACCAAATGCCTCTGAGTCATAAATCATTTCCATGAATACATAAGACATTCCAATAAACTTATCATTTGCACCAAAACTAGATATTGCATTTGTTACATTCGCATCTGCTGTTGTTTGTGTTCCATCTTTAAAAATAAATCTTAAAAGTCTGCCACTTGCGAATGCATTATCATTATCAGTATTTGTAAATTTAGAGTTTGTAGCTACTTGAAATCCACTAACAGTTGTTGTTGTCAATTCCTCATCATTAATAACAACTTTTTCTAAGCTATGGCATGGATGTCCTGCTAAAACAATTATGAGTTGTAATTTACTATTATCTGTTCCTGTTGTTTCAATGTGTGTAATCGTTCCACCTACTTTAGCTTCACCATAGATTATTTGTCTTGGAGCAGAAGCAGAACGTGATGCAATTTTTGATCCTTCATTAAAGTTTCCTCCTGCACCACCAACACCTTTTGACATGAGACCACCGACAAGTGTTGTAAGTGCTGACATTGCAGCCATTTTTGCGGCAACACCTACAGTTATTGCAGTTCCACTTAAAAGCGTAAGTCCTGCAGCACCTGCTGTTGCTATAACTAAAAAAGTTACAGCAAAAACTTTGAGTGCATTTTTTATATGTTTACTCACTTATTCTCCATGCTTCAAGGATTTTACTGCCAGAAATTGCTGCAATTCCTTCATCATTTGGTCCTAAAGTTTTACTGCCATCATAGATACCACAAACCTGGCCATTATTTTCTATTACAACTAAATCACCTTTTTGCAATAAATTTAAATTTACTTTTTTCAAATTCTTTTTTTCTGAAGCTTTTGCTATAGACTTTTGAAGGGTCGTACCATAGTCTGTAATCGCTTGTAAGGCACTTTCTTTATCTTTCCATACTAATTCCCTCGGTATTAAAGATTCGCCTGTAATCGCCTTTATACAAGCATCCGAAAAAAGACAACAATCCCACTTACCCCATTCAAATGGCTTATCAAAATTTTTTTCAATAAATTTATTAAAATGTATTTGCCAATCTATTTTTTTTTTCATTATTTAAATTCACTTAATATTTTGTCATTTCTGCCACCTGCAGAATCTGGTCCTACTCCTCCTCCTCTGCCTCCAGAACCACGACCTGTATTAGTTGAGGATTTGCCCCAAATAACTTCTTTATCTGCTAGTGCTTGAACCCTGTTAAAACAGGAGTCTGATGAATCTATATATTTTTGCGATTCTTTTGTGTAACGTAGATTTGATGGTCTGTTTAAATCAATAAGTCTATTTTCTGCATCAATATTTATAGTTGAGCCATTAGGATCATCATTTATACTCATGCTTTGCATTCTGCCTTTAAAAATTGTCATTGTTCCAACAGAAACGTCTGTACTTCCAGATAAAAACCCAAGAAAAATTGTTAAAAATCTATTTTGATAATTTTCAGTTAAGGCAAGATTAAGAACAGTTGTATCCATACCTGCAAGAGAAACAGAAACACCTGTTGAAGTTAATTCTAAATTATCTTCTGCACCACTTATTTGCAGTAATGTTCCTACACCTAAATAATTTTCACCACCAACAGATAAATCTCCATCACCAGACCAAACACGCACATCACCAGAATCAAACTCAGCTTTTACTGCAAAAAATAAAATCTGATGATCTTGCGCTAAAAGATCAGCAATAGTTGCATCAATACCATCTCTATTAAAAGTCATACCACCTCAATACATGAAAAAGAAATGCCATAATTAGAAATTTGGTCAGCATCCCAATCAACATCTTTTCCTGCAAGTCTAAATAAACCTTTTGGAGTTGCAAATCTAACAACATTATTATTAGTAAGTTCTGTTCTCAGTTTAGGTTGTATTCTAACTCCATAATGATCAGCACCACTATTAACATTTAAAGTTGCATCTTCCGTTGCCATTACATATTGAACAGGATTACCTGTAGCACTTGTTCCACCAGTTATCTGTAAATAATCACCTTTTTTAATTGTTCCTGTAGCTGAATTAGAACTTGCGTCAAGATTAAGACCAGTTGCACCTTTTTGATTACATTTAATAGTTATTCCTGAATCTCCTACTCTTGTAGTAAGAGTTGTATCAACGCGAATTGTATTTGCATCAGTTTTTGTTGTTATTTTATGTGAACCATTGTTTGAAACGTCTTCTGCACCAGTAATAAAGATGAAATCACCAACACTTACTGGATCAAACACATTACTACTTCCAGTAATAACATTGTTAGTATTATTAAAAGTTAATGTTTGACTAGATGCGCTTATTCTATGATCCGAAAGTAAAGTTGTGCCATCGTATGTTCCTGTATTTGTTAATGCATCTGGATCAGCAAATTTAAAATGATTTACTGGCCCATTTAATTCTAATAAAAATGATTGCCAGTTTACTGCAACATCTCTTCTCATTGGTGGTAAGGTAACAGTTGCCTCCCAGAAGACACCATCATATTCTTGTGTTCTAATTTTTCCTGTATAGGGCGAGACCACAGTTCCTACTGTCCTTACAAGCTTAAAATTACTCCTTATAAAATTTGGAGTTGTTGGCATATCAATTATTCTAGCCACCTATCAAACTCCTCCTAAATGAACCACCTCTCATAGCAGATTCTTGCACAGCACCTTTAGTAACTTCTGCTATCTGTGGAAGCATTTTAGTTACTTCTGCTCTAACAGTAGGAACAACCCCTGTTGCAAAATTAAGGTTTTGATAAACATTTACAGATTGTCCTCCCATAGCATTTTTTGAGTTCATATTATTTAAAACTGTTCCACCTGTATTTGGAACAAAAATTTCTGGACCACGTTCACCAACTAGTGTTGCTCTGCCTCTTTGTGCTGTTCCACCTGATGCGAGTTTCATAGTTGGCAATGCTGTCATACTTCCAGCTTCTATTTGACCTGCAAAAACTGCATTTATAATTTGATTTACAACTGCTAATTGCATAAAAGTAGAAATTATTTGAGAAACTAAACTTTTTGCAAAATCTTTAAAACTTTTTAAGGCATCTTGTCCTGACATCAATGCGTTTACAAAATCAGTAGAAAAAGCATTAACTGCTTCTTGCACAACTTGATTTAAAGCACCTATTGAACCTCCTGCTCCATCTCCTCCCTCTTCTATTTCATTTAATTGAACAGTAATAGCATCTGTTATAGATTTTATTTTTTCTTCAGTTAAATCTAATGCTTCCATTACTTCTGGATTAGCTAATATCTTATTAAACATTGCCATTTCTGCATTAAGGAGGTCAGCTTCAGTTTTTAAACCTTCCAGACGTTTTTGTATTGTTGGCATGAAATTTATAAACTCTTGAGCAATTTCTGTACTTCCATCACTCACAGTTGTTGTTGATAAAGACATGGTATCTCGGATTAATGTTATGAGAGCATCAAGCTCTTGCATTTTTTTATCATGAGATGCTTGTTCAAACTTACCCATTTTTCCTGTTGTTAGGAATACAAGATTTGTTTTCTCTAAATCTTTAAATCTTTGTAATTCCTCTTTTCTTAAATCTTTAAGAGCTTGTAGTTGCTTTTGTGGATCAGTTTCTCCAGTAAGGTCTTGTGCAGTTGCTTGACCTGAAATAAGTCTTATTAATCTAGCAGAAGCATTAGCCATTGCAGTAAGTCTATCTGTAATTCCTTTAAGGAAGTCTGCAAGTCCTGCTTTAAAAACAGTATCAGCTAATTGCTTGAAAGCTATCTGCATATTAGATGTTTTTGTAGATAGATTATCCATCTTTGATTCCATTGCACCACCGAACTGCTCCTGCAATCCGTCAATAAGAATTCTCACCATTTCTGCTGCACCTTCTGCAGTTTTACCAAATTGAGATAACTCTTCCCTTGATTTGCCTAGTGCTTCAGTAAGTATTTTTGTAGCAGGTATTCCTCTGTCATCTAATTGATTTATTTCTTCAAGACCCATACCACCTGCAGCTGATCTTTGAACAATCCTTACCATCGCTTCAAAAGCACCTAGTTGGTCAATAGATGTTGACGCTACGTCTGCAAAAGTTTGTAGCATTTCCATATTTGGCTCTACACCTGCTGACTTTAGCTGTATAAATGCCTTTGTAGCATCTTCTATTTGGAATGGTGTTGTTTGTGCAAACTCAAAGACTTTATTCATAGCTTGATCACCTGCTTCCATGCTTCCAAACACAGTATCAAGAGAATCTTTTAAATCTTCAAAACCTGCACCTACTCTTGCCACAGAGCCAACTGCAATTCCAATACCACCAATAGCAGCAGCAACACCAACTGCAACTTTAGGTATTTTGCTTAAAGCACCTGCAAGACCTGCTCCACCAAATGCAGCAACACCTGTGCTTCCAGTTGTTTTAAGTTCACCTTTTACATTCTTGAGTTTCTTTTCAAGTTCTTTGGTATCTGCTTTTATTTTAATTAGCAGTTCATCTACTGTTCTTGCCATTAGTCTGGGTATAACTCCATTAGTTCTTGTAATCTATCTTGATCAAGTGGTTCTGGTTCTGTCTCTGTACTGTTAAACTCTTTAAATCCTTCAATAGAATTTACAACTTCTATTAAAGATAAATCCCAGAAATCTTTAGGAGACATACCGATCATGCCAACACATACCTGAAAAAATCTTGTGATTGGCAGAGTTTCCACCTTTACTCCACCTTTTGTAACTTTCCCTCGTCTGTTTCTTCCTCTGAATGACCAGTTAAGGTTTTTGTTAATAACTGTGCGACTGCAGTTATTGATTCTAAATAGGATTCACCTATTAACTTTTTAACATCAGCTTCTGATACATCATTACCTCCACCACGCAATCCGTTATATAAAACTATAAGAATTTGTGAAACAGTAATACCTTGATTCATACCCATTTCCTGTGCTAAAAGTATGACACTTTTGCCTGTTGCCTCCTCAATACGCATGATTGCATCAATATTGAGTCTGGCCTTATATTCTTTATTAGCTATAGATAGCTTAAATTCACCCTTTAACTTGTTTACTGTCATCTGACTTTTTCTCCTTAGATTTACTTGCCTTTGCAAGATTTAGTGTTAAAAAATTATCTCTTACGTCAATAACTGAAGAAACAACCTTATAAGTTTTTTTATCAACTTTTATGCTGTCTCCGACTTCTATAACGTTTGCTACTTCTAGCTGTGATTTATCTGCAGACATCATTGCATCTACAGATTCATCACCTAAGTCTATTTGTACTCTATGCCAAGCCATTATGATGCTGTTACTAGAATTACACCACTTGATTCAAATGTCATAGAATATGTGCCTTCACCATTAAACTCACCTGCATATTCAAGTGATGTTATTTGGAAAGCACCCCTAAATTTGAAGAATGTTGGTATAAAAAACTCAAAATTTTCAAAAGCAGGAGTTTGTGCTGATGAGCCATCAACTGCTCTATTTTGCTGTGCTAAATATGCATCTTTTAATAAATTTTCTGTAGTTGAATCAGTAAAAACTCCACTACCAGAAATAGTTATTGAATTTACTCCACCACCTGCTAGTAGTGTTCTATATCCATCTGAATCTTTATGCGTTACATCAACTGCTTCATCATTTAAAGTAATTGAACTTGATCTTAGACCTCCGATAGTCTGGTATGCCCCAGAGTTATCTAGTTTAATCAAGACATCTTTTCCTTTTATTGGTGCTGCCATACGTTTCTCCTAAAAATTAGCTCCCTAATATTATTGCTCGGAATCGCATGACTCCATGTCTCGTTATCCCATCTGGGTCTCTAAGTATATCAGAAAATTCAAATCTCAAATTAGCAAGATTAAATCCGCTGACACTTAAACTACTATCATGCAATAAATCGTGTATTCTGTCCATAATTTCCTTTGTTTCCTTGGCACCTTTATATTGTGACCAAACGTGTATGTTTATAGTAAACTCGCCACCATCAAGGTCTTTAGTGCTGTAGTCAATTGCAGTTTCTTCTCCTAAAGCTACAAAAGGATATGTAGCATTTTCTACAACTTCATCAAAAACACCTGCTCCTAAAGTATTTGTAAGTGTATTATCGCTTGATAGAGTGCTATATATAGTTGTTTGTAAAGCAAATTGACCGATACTCATTTTAATATTCCTGGAGTAAATAATCTTTCTATTTTTCTTCTGTTCTTTTCTAATGCAGGTTGCATAAAAGGTCTTTCTGTCATATTAGTTGTGCCAAACTCTAAATGTGCAGAATAAGGTGCAGCACTTATAACTTGCCCTACAACTACACCATTAGCTTCTTTTTTTACATTCATTGAAATTTGTGAAACAAGAAATCCAGTATCACTAGCAGGTGGTTCTTTTGGTGCTGATGCTCTATGTGTTCTTCTTGGATTATATTTTTCATATAATTTTCCTGTACCTCCCTTTAAGATACTTTCTTTTGCAGAACCTTCAACCATTAATGTTGCCCTTGTAACTAAAGTTTTGACTTTGTTATTTCTTAATCTTGTTTCTAATTTTTTGGAAAAATCTTTCATATCAAACTTAAAACTCATGTAGCAACTCCTTCTTCACACATTAGTTTTAAATATCTGCCCCTTTCGTCAATATTTATTATTGATCTAATGTTAAATAGCTTATTATTAAAACTAATTCTTGATGCGTTTGTAATATCTGTTCTATAACGAATTGTAATCTCGTGTGTAACGCTCCCAACCAACTTGCCTCGTTTATACACCTCTTTACCACTTTTAGGCACTACGTTTGCATATACAGAAGCTATAGTGCTAAATCCAGAACTAATCCCACCACCAGAATCTCTAGTTGTTCCTTGTCCTTGTAAAGTTATAAAGTGTCTGAACTTACCAATTCCCATTATCCTATTTGTAGCAATTTAGAACTGCCTAATCCAGAATAAACAACGTATGGGTCTAACAGCTTTCTTGCTGTTGTAGGTAATGAACTTTGTCCTTCATACATATCGCCTCTATGCTCATAAAGGAATGCAACTATCTGTAGTAAGGCGATCTTTATAGGTGCAGGAACAGAACTAGCATCAGCGTAACCTGTTACATATTGCACCTCTATTGCATTTGCTACTCTTAAAGCAGTTGGAAATGTTTCACCTGTTCTAAGAACTAATCTTGCAGGTTGTCTAGCATTATCAAGATAATACTTTGAACTTGCAAAAGTCGTTGCTGTATCACTATCATCATACGTCTTTACATGTGTTACTGAACTTACATCAGGAAAAGGCAGATCAATATAATCTTTATAATAATTTAAATATGGGCCAGTTCTCATACCTTCCCATAGTGGGTCTTCGTAATCTTCTAAAGTATCAATGAAAAGTCTAAGAGTTTGTGAAATGATTGCTCTGCTCATGTGTTCTTCTGCAATTTTTCTTGCAGTAACAATTAATGATGTTATTAGAGCATCATCTCCACTGTCAGTAACTCTTAGATAAGACTTTGTTTCTGATTGCGATAAAGGTTCTGAAGCAGGTTCAGTATGTACAGTCAAACCTGCCATAAATCTCCTTAATTAGATTTTTTCTTTTCTGCCTTTGTATCTACAGCTACACTATTATCAGACTGCATTTCATTTATCTGTAATGCTAGTAATCTAATCTGGTGTTGTAAGTTAGCAATCTCTTGCTGTGCTTGTAAATATAACGACTCAAAGTTTACTTGTGAATTTTGTGTATTGTCATCTGACATATCTTTCTCCTGTTAATTAAAAAGTTTATCTATGAACAATCCGATCATAGCAGTTACTATTAAACCATATTGTCCGTAAATTAAATACTCTAATTTATCAAATCTTTTAGAGCCACTATCAAAGCGTTTGTCTATATTCTCAAAGCGTATTGCACACTCTTTTTCAAAAGCTTCAATAGTGCTTATAGTGTTCGGTCTAGCCATTAGCTACTTTTCTTTTTTGTAGTCTTTTTAGCTGTTGTTTTTTTCTTTGTAGTTTTCTTTGGTGCTTTTCCATCTTCCCAAGCTTCATTATAGTCTGGTGTTGATGGATCATCTCCCTTTAGTTGACCTTTTTTGTTCCTAGCTCTTTTTGGTTTTACTTCTGATTCAACATCAACAGTTTCCTCTGGAGCATCAACCTTAACTTCTATCGCCCAACCATTCTCTACAAATGTTTCCATGTTTGCTTTCATTACATCATTATCGGCATCTACTATTGAATCTGCTTGCATTAACTCAACATGCATACCATGTTCATCAGTTGCGCACGGTTTTGGAACAACAATTTTATATTTTTTTGACATCTTTAATCCTCATTAAAAGTGGGGTGTTTAACCACCCCACAAACATAAATACTTACGCTAAGCTGTAAGTTGAAGCACCACCTGCATGTCTTGGGAAACCTTTAATGCAAGTTAATGACATTGGAGTACCAGTGCTGTGATTGCCAGTTCTGACAATATCAACTCTGATATATCTTTTGCCACCTACATATCCAATTCCAGACACTTGAGGTGTTTCAGCATTATCATCTAATGTTAACCATGTGCCATCACTAGCGATAGCTGCATCAGTAACATCAAGTTGGCTTGATACTGCAGTTAATGAACCACTAGTATCGCCATGAAAAAGCTTAAACTCATACTTCAAATTTGAAGCTAACGTATCACCTTCAGCACCTGAATTACACATTACAAATGCTCCTTCAAAACCTTGTAGATCTATCTCTGAACCAGTTGTAGTTGTAGCGTTTCCAGATGCGACCACTGCTGCAGTCATGCTGACAGGTGTTAAATTATTTCCTAAATCTTTCATAAT
>TARA_R100000231_G_scaffold139399_2_pt1 | contig 11234 bp, 5 predicted proteins | sample TARA_R100000231 | Tara Oceans TARA_R100000231 (sample SAMEA2620565) | marine metagenome | biome: marine biome (ENVO:00000447); feature: surface water layer (ENVO:00002042); material: "saline water (ENVO:00002010), including plankton (ENVO:xxxxxxxx)" | depth 5 m | reverse complement strand
TCTTGTTTACGTTGTTTTAATTCTGCAGCGGCTTCTCTTTGTTCTCTTCTTCTTTTACCACCGCCTATTAAACCACTAGCAATACCACCTAATCCTTCTGCTATTTGTCCAAAAGCACCTCCTCCACCGCCTTTAGCGGCTTCAGCTCCGGCTGCACCACCAGCACCTCTACCTATAGCACCTAAAACTTTACCTACACCAGTACCTCCCCCTGCTGCTTTAAATGCAGATCTTGATAGAGTATCTTGCATTGTTTTACCTTGCCCAGGACTCAATGCTGCGGTAATATTATTAGCACCTACCTCTTGTACATATTTTCCGTATCTTCCTGATAATTCACTCATAATTATTTACTACTTAAGTTAACTTCAGAATTTACTGCGTATAATTCACAGAATTCTGTTGATGTATTTTTAAAAGTTGTTGTGGCATGATAGCCAAGCACCCCATTACTATGTATTACATTATTTTTATTAAACATAAAGTATGCATTGTCCTGTGGCGGTTTAGCTGTAGAAAGCACATTAACTACAAAAGATAATCTATCTTCTGCTACACTTACACAGCTTCCAAGTTGTATTTTATTGCCAGCAGTATCTAAATAATAAATTAAATCTGTTGGCTGTAAAGATACATTTATTTTTTTTGTAAAATTAATAGTTTTATTAGCCATAATATATATTAATTATTCATTTTTAAGATTAGGAGTATTTGTAGGGCCCGTGTGCCAGCCATATTGGCCTGTTACATTATAAGGATATTTACTTGACGGTAAATCTAAATATAAGAAATTAGAAAATCTTTCGTGAAATTTTTGTGCCCTTATTTTATCTAATGTTAAAGGTATTAATGAAATATCGGCTCTATACGCTCTAGAAATAGCCACCTCTGATAAATTAGCAAAACCTCTTTTTCTAAAATAAAATTGTAATTCTACGCCACCTGTTTGTCCACCTCTACTTACATATACATCATTTAATAATAGTATAATATTATTTTTATCTACTTTATGTACTTCAGGATTTAATAATTTATAATATTTTACTCCTCTTAAACCTATATGAACATAAGAAACACCTGGATTAGGAGTAACGTCTTTTAATGCTGAAACGAGGTGGTTTTCAATAAATAAATCACCAGGGAACGAAGCTACTCTAGGATTATTATTTCTTTCGTTGTTTAATGTTCTAGTATTAGAACGGCTACTCATAAAATTATCTGTAAAATAATTATAAACTCCTACAAAATTTTCATCTGAAAAAAGTTCTGATATATTATTACCTTTAAATTGTATTGCTGTTGCTGCAAAAGAAAGATCAGAATTCCTTTTTGGAATAGGGCCAACGTTATTACCTCCTGATACTTGATTTATATCAAATTTTGTTCCTCCTCCACTTTTAGCAACAAATAAATTAGGATAATTAGTTCTTAAAAAGTCGTCGTTTACACCATGGGTAGCATGAGATACATATTGTTTTCTTAATACACTTAATTTTTTACTTCCTTCATAAGGTACTTTTTCATTAGATGGAATATTATCATAGTCTATAAAAGCATTAACTCTACCACCAGGCCATGGATCAGGAAGAGAACTAGACCTTATTGTAGTCATTGTTTTATTTAAAAACAATTCTCTTAAATAAAAATGTCTTATTGGCCCTAATTGTCCTGGACATAAATTAATTGGATATTCTTGTATATTACTAGAAGTTTTTATTTTAATTATTTTATCATTTGTAAAATCTTTTACAAATTTAGATTCTCTACTTTTAATAAACGTATTAGCAGCACCGCCACTTCCTGATAAATTCCAAGGTTTAGCACCCGGTACGTTAAATACTTTAATCCAAGCTTCAGGTGCTATAGTGTTAGTACCTGGAGTAGGATTCCATATAAGCGTGTTAAGCTTAGTAGATGATTTACAAGCTTCATCTTTTGTGTTTTTAATATTACCTGAAACAATTTTAACATCTTCTTCCATATCTAATGCAACTTGTAATTTAGCTTCTGCACTTGAAACCTGTGCTGTTGTTATAGCAGCAATTTTTAATAAAACATTTACTACTATGGTTGTTCCATTATTAGAAATTTCAAAAGGCCCAGTAATTGTTTTACTTGCTCCATTTATATCTGTTTGAGTACTATTACCATTTGGGGCTAATTCAAAATAACTACTAGCACTACCAATACCAGTTAAGGTATAACTACTACTATATGTAGATGCATTGCCAAATTTACATATTCTTGAAAACCCTTCTTCTAATCTTAAATAATCAGCTGCCCTATTAAAAGTATATTCAAATTGTGCTAATCTTCTTAAATTTGCGTCGCTTGACGTTTCAGTTATTGTTTTTGTGCTTTTTGGCCCATTAATTAAATTTTTTGATCCACCTCTAGAATCTCTTGCAATCCAAGGTTTACCTGTGCTTGAACCAACAAACTGTTTGCTTCTTAATTCTTTTATTTCATCCAAATTCGTACCTATTGAAGGAGCTTTTACAGCTAATCCATATAAATTTTCTATTGTAAATGTAAAGTTATTAGTTACAGCAACAGGCGTTCTAACTATTGGTGCAGTAGGCCTTACTGTTAAAGTTGTATTTGCAGCAGGAAAATTAAAACCTATTGTTCTAAGACTTATTGTTGCTGTATTATTTACAGTATCAACATTATATGCTATTTCTTTTTTATCGGTAAATTCTTCTGTAACATCATTATTACTAGAATCAAAAAGTTTAAATTTAGTAGTTGCGTTAGGAGGAGTTAGGGAATCTTCAAACTCGTTATTAGAGTTGCATGTTAGTACTATAAATGTGTCTACAGCATTAGCAAATGAATTTGTTACTCCTTGTCTTGTTTGTGGACTATTAAAAGAGCCTACTACAGCAGTATAATTACCAGAAGAACCTACAGTTTCTGTTCCTCCTGTATCTGCGGCATAAGCAAAAGTAAGAGTTACTATTTTATTTACAAAATTATTTAAATTTAATTCAAACTCATGATCCGTAGTTATATCTGTAACTTCTATGTCATATATTAATGTTATTATATGATCATTACTACCCGTTCCCACATCAAGTTTAATATTTTTAAATGTAATAACATTTAACCCTTTTGAATCAAAATTATTATCAAGTTGCGTTAAACTTTTAAATTCATCAACAGCCTGATTTAATATTTTTTGAGTATTAATTCCATAAGCAAAACTTGAATTTAAAGTTAAGCTTATAGATTGATTTGTTAATAAAAAATTACCAACACTAGATACTGAATAATCTCTTAAAGCATATTTTTTTGCTGTAGAAATATCATCATGAATTACTTTAAGCTTAACACCATGATTTGTTACTGCTTTTCTTTCAAAAGTTAAAATTTGATCTCCAAAATTTAAGCCAAACTCTGTATTATCTCCAGATTTAAAAGTTACAGTAAATGTTTTTGCAAGATCAAAATTTGTTGTTGTTGTATCAAATATTAAAAATATATTAATTTCTTTTGAATCTGGAATAGTAAGTGATTCTTGCTTTATTAAATTACTACCTTCTTTAAAATCATATAAAATTTTTGCCCCTGGATCCCCTATTACAATTATTTCTCTTGCCTCATAAGAGTTAGCTAATTCAAATGGGCCGGGTACTATTTTATTTATTAAAATTTTAGGTTGTGTTTTTACTTCTGTTGCTATAGCTTTTATAATATAATTTCTACCTGATTGATCAGTTGAAGGTAAAACTGTTTTTTCTACTACAGTAACAAAAGTATCATTATTTGTATTTTGTATAATACTTGAATTATTTGCAATTAAAGTATTGTCTATAGTAATATCACTTTTTAATAATTTAAAATTTGCATTTGCTTCAATATTTCTTGAAATAATATTTACAATTGAGCCGGGTTTTCCTGTAATTGAATATGTATTTTTACCTTCGCTGGCTGTGCATCCGCTTAAATTAACATCATATTCGCCTGATAAAGTAACATCTTTTTCAATTAATCTTCCACCTACAATAGGTATTATAATATCAGTTGTTACTGTAGGATATAGTATAAATCCATGAGTATAAATAAGTGTTATTCCGTCTCCATTTTGTTGAAATACACAATTTGTTCCGGAAAAATCTGTAGATACTAATTTAAATCTATCACTATTAGGTTTAATATTTATTTTTACAGTTCCTGTTAAAATTGATTCTCCAGGCTTTTTAGATGGTAAAGATTTAGAACCTATATCTAAATTAGAAAGAGAAGAAGAAACTGTAAAATTATATGTTGTATTTGGCCTACTATCAACTATAGTATCAATACTTGATGGTCTGCCTATACCTTGAAAATTAAACTTTTTTAAATCTAAATTTGATATTGTTTTTGATTCTCCTGAAATATTTGCAAAATATTTATTTTCTTTTCTTTTAAAAGATATATTATTAGATTTTTCTAAATCTGTTTTTATATCAGCAGTCCACCCTTTTGTGCCTTCATAAACTAATGTTCTAAATTTTTTAATAGTAGAAGGATCATCATTTATTTCAAATTGCACTTGAGAAAAACCTTGAACTCCATAAAAATTATTTCTAATAGCTGCTGAATGACCATGCAAAAATAAATTAGAATTTTTAAATGTATAATACTTACTATTTATAGATATTGCAAATTCAGGAACAAAAGATTTTCTTGTTGTCCAGCCATTTACAGCTTCTGAAAAACACACTGTATCTGCGTCAGTCCCAAAAGACAAATTATATAACTGATTATCTTCGTCAAATGAACCAAAAATAGTTTGAGTTGTTTCTAATCTATCACTAAAAAAATCACCCATGTTAACATCTGAAATAGGCGTTAACCCATCTTTAGATAACCTAAATACTTTTCCATTTTTACGATCAACAAAATAACATCTAAAACCAAAAAAAGCAAAGGATTGAGGATCATTTGATATACCATATTCTCCATTATATTCAATAGGATTGCCTATAACATTTGAACTAGCTATTAAATTTGTTGATCCATCAGCATTAAATAAAGCTGATTTATTTGCAGGGGTTCTTAATATTTTATTTTCTAAAAATACAACTAAACTATCATCCCATGAATGAAGCTTCTGAATTCTACCATATGAAGGTAAAAAATCTTTTGTTATTGATTCTGCTTGTAAAAATTGATTTGAATTATTAACTGAAGATTTAGAGTTTACAATACCTGAAAAAATTAAACCATTAAACTTATGTTCTTCTTCATAACCCTCTTCTAATACAGTTGAAGCTTTTACACCATTTTTTAAAAAAGGTGCATTAAAGTCATCTCTAATTCTATTAGATTCAACACCATTACCAAAACTAAAACAATTATACCAATTTAATTTTTGATTTAGGCCATGTTCTTCTATAGGAAATGCTTTTTCTGTTTCAAAATAAATATCTAATTCTGTTTTTTGTCTTACCGGCTCTGTTTCAAAAATAGCTGGATTTGGAGTAAATACACTTTTTTCATCTTCAGAAGGCCTCATTATACTAACTGTTATAGGAACATCTAATCCATTTTTAGGATCTAGTGTAGCAACCTTTTTTTGTAAAGGGGTTTCAGTACCATCTTCTTCTGTAAATAAAATTTTAATTTGCCATACTGGATGTTTTGTAGATCCTTTCCAGCCCTCACTTCTTAGTTTAACAAATTTGCTAAATTCTTTTTGAGTTCTACCAACTCTATATAAAGTATCTTGATTTGAAAATTTTATTCTATCACCTAATTCAATTTTATTAATAAATTCAGCACCTGATTGATCGCTAGGGCCAGTTTGTTCAAATACAATATGTGCTTGTTTTTTATCTCCTGTAAATTCACTATATCTTGTTATGTTATTTGGATCTCCTGGAAGACCTCCTCCACCATTAATAAAAACAGGTATTCCTTTTACGCTATCTTGTTCAAAATTTCTACTGCTTCTATCTTTACCGTCAACATTAACAGACATTGCCGCATGATATTTAATATTACCATCTATAGCTTCATTTTCAGGAACTACAGCATTTAAAGTATTATTTATTTCTAATTTTACAAAAAATCTACCATTAAATTCAGGATCTCCTGCAAAAGCTTTATCTTCATAAATTTCTAATGTAATACTTCCTTTTAAATTATCTGTAGAATCTGAATATAATATGTTTACATCATCACCAAAAGGTTTTTCAACCTTAAGTTCTAATTCATCTTCACCTGAGGCATGATACCTTAAAGCTTTAATTTGATATTTATTTGTTCTTTTACCACCTGCTTCAAATCTAATATATTTACCAACTTTTAAATTTGTTTTAGTAATTTCGTCAAAACCATAATCTGTAAGATTTGTGCCTGAAGCCGTAGTTCCGTCTGTTGCAACAGAATGTATTTGTACTGTAATATTATCTTTTACAGGTGTTAAACCAGCACTTTTAGTTGCTTGAACATCATTAGCCCCAAAAGCTGTTGCAAATAATACATTTGATAAAGCATCAATTTTAGTAATTCGTTCATGCACAAATTCAGGTGGCTCAGAAAATATTTCTAATACTTTAAATCTATTATTAGCATCTGTAATAGGAACATCTTCTCCATGAACCTTCTTAACAAATAAATAAGTGTCTTCGGTAATTTTATTTCTTTCTGCTGATGAAAAAGAAATATATACATACCCATTTTTATTATCAAAATAAAATCTATCTGCAGCTAAATTATAATATTCTGCAGATGTTTCTTTTATAAAATATTTAAAATGTGTAGCCCACGCTGGCGGGTTATTCATTAATTTAATATTAAAAGCGTTTTCGTTAGGCGCTTGATTTTTATTTATAAAATAAGAGCCTGTTTCATCAGATAATACAGGTGTTTGTCTATTAAATTTATCTATATAAACTACACCTATTTCATAATTTCTATTAGTTTTTAAACTTCTTTTAAAATTATCTTCTCTACCTACTAATGTTATTTCAAATTTAGGATCATCATATATATTATAGTTTTGAAAGTAATTACCATATATAATTCTATTTCCTGTAATTTCTTGAGTTTTAGCTCTTTTAGGTATATTATCCCATTGTCTAAGCAATTGTTTATTATCAACAGTAGATTTTATTTGTTCTTTGGTTATTTCAAATATATAATCAATATCTATATATTTTTTTTTCTTACTTTCTAATATATATACATTATTATCATCATCAAATTTTAATAATATATCTATTTGTTTTACTAAATCAGTACCTTGATTAATATTTTTTAAAAGTATTTTTTTTGTTTGATTTATAACACCTTCGTTAAATCCCTTTTTACCATCATATTTAAATTCATCGGGAAAAAAAGCTGGTTCTGAAAAAGGAGAAAATGCTGAAAATCTATTATCTTTATATTTCCATCTATATCCAAATCTAGGAAATTTTAATTCATATATAGAATCATCTTGTACCAATGTTTGCTCTATTTCATACCCTTTATCTTCTATATTTTCTCTATTAATATAAGAAAGTATTTGAAATGTAATAATAGGGCCAACCTCAATTAATTTTATAGTAGCAATAGCGGAAAAATCATCAGTATCTCCTGTAGGCTCAAAAGAAATATTATCTCCAATTTTCCAATCTAAAGTTGAAGAATAATTTATTTTAAAAGTATTGTTTTGATCATTAGGTAATATTAATTTATTATTAGTTGATTGTCCAGTACTAAAAAAATTAAAATTTGGAAGTATTTCAGAAACTTGACCATCTCTTAATGTATTTTTAATTTCAACATCAGGACAAGCTTGAGGAGCTTTAACAGCTACAGTAATATCTTCTTCTAATAATTCTCTTTGGCCTTTACCATAAACATCTATACTTGTAGATATATTAGTTAAAATATTGCCATTAGTATTTATTAATTTTTTTGAATATTTTTTAAATTTTTGTATATCTATTACTCTTGGTTCATTTAAATTATCTGTAAAAAATAATAAACCATCAATAATATTAGCACCATTTATAAAATTATTTTTTAAAAAACTTAAAATAGCACCATCAGAATGAGTAAATGTAACAACTAAATCTCCTAAATCTTGTAACTCATAATTTATATTTTTAAATATAAAATTATCATCTTCATTTAAACAAATAATTGTTCCTTTTGGAATTGAAATAGTTGTTTCTATATTTTGGATTGAAATGCTTACATTTTTAGTTACTAAAGCCTCTTGATTTAATATAGTTGGCAAAGTTTCTATTCCAAAAATTTTTTCAAATTCAGCGTTAAAATTATTACTTATTACTAAATGTTGATCTTCATTTGATAAAAAAGAAACACTATTTATTACATCAATATTTGTATTTTTTGTATCAATTAAAATAGGCGCTATAACATCATTTAATGTATCATATTCAAATATTCCATCTAATTCATCAGCTGTAACAAACCAATATATTTTTTTATTTAATAAATCTTTTGCCGTACCAATACATAGTGCATTAGTTAAATTTAAATTAAATAATTCTTTATTACCTAATACATTTTCAATAGCACCTACGTCTGAACCTTCAGATGTAGATACTTGAATATTTAAAGCGTCTCTATATTCTCCATTAGGAATAAGTCTTTCGTCAAGGTCTTTATTCATTCGACCTGACGTAAACGTATGCTTTAATTCAGACATGTATTAGTGTTTAATGTGTTTAGACTTACCCCTCATAGTTTGAGTTAAGTCTGTAATATTTATTTTAGCAAGCCTAAGTTTTGCAGATCTTATAGCTGCTCTTCTTTCTTTTTTTAATCTGTTTATTTGATATTCAGGAACATTTGATTTTGCAGTCATAATACCATGTGCTATACACTTATATAATGCTTCTTCTGCAAACTTATGTACTCGCATGTCCCCGTCTGAATCCAACCCATCAGAAATATATTTTATAGTAATTACTTTATTTTTTAAATCACTTGAAAAAGATATAGTACCGTTATTATCATCTATAATAAAAAACCCGGATCTTGTTGCAGTCGTAGGATCTAATCCATATCTTTTACCGTAGTCAACATTGTATCCGTAACCTTCTTCTAAAAAATTTATACTACTATCCGTAGTTGTTGCAGATGTGTCATTTGTTGATGTTTGAAATCTTTGTACAGTTAATGATGACGAACCTACTAATAAATTACCGTTTGAATCAAATAAATAATTATAATCTGAATCTTGTAATACAGAGGTAGGAGCAGTTGATACTGGGCTAGGCTTAATAGGCCTTTCAACACCGTTGTCGTCTACCATTGATATTTGTACATAACTTACAAAATCATGTGGTAAATCTACACTAAGTGAAGGTGGTAAATCTATTTCTTGTGTTTTTAAATTATTTATAGTATCATAATTTAATTCTTGGATTCCTCTTTGTGCATGAAAAGCAACTTCTGCTCTTTTAGCACTTTTAATTATTTTATCGTCACCAACCTGTGATACTATAAAGTTATTTATAATATCTGTTATTGAAATAAATTGATAATTACCTTTTTGGTTTCCAGCATAATATTCTTTTTGGGTTTGTTTAGTCCCGTCTGTGTTATAGGTTCCTAATGCCATCTATTATGATTTTTCTTTTTGTGTTTTTAAACTGTCTTTAGTTTCTGCTACCTGACTTATTTCAGGTTGCTTTATAACTAATCCAGCATAAGCTAATATTTTATATACTAATACAGTTTCTTCTGATTCGTGTAATTCAAAATCAACAGCAGACGAAGAATCAAACAGCTTTACCATATCTGTTGAATTATCATCTGTAACCTCCACGTGAGCCCATTCGACTGTAGCGGGTTTTTTAATATATGAAGCTGCTATTTCTGTATTAGAAGTAATTGTTGTAGGATATACTTTTATTAATAATCCTGATCTAGTGTATATAGGCCTTGTAGTATCAGGCTTTGTTAAAGGTGAAGTATTTATATATAAAAATTCTATTTGATCAATTGGTTCAACTTCAATTGAATCATTGTAATAAACTGTGCCTAACCTATATAAATCTGACGGCAACGCATATGTATCTGTTGAATAAGTTAATGTTGCTGTCTTTTTAAATAAACTTATTTTTTCTTTTATATTTTTTACAATATTTGCAAACTCATTATTTATTTGACCACCTCTATTAAACTGTGTTAAATCATAAAAGTATTGTTCAAATATTTCTAATTGTGCTTGATTAGCTAAAAGATTAAATTCCTGTGGTGTCATATAACCACGATTTTCTTTATTCAAAATTGCTAATACTCTTTGATATACTGTATCTACGCTAACCATATTAATTATTATTTTAGTGTATAGGGCTACCTTATAGCAGCCCTACCACTATAAGATAAATTATTTTAATTTTTTATCTATTGATTTATAAACTTGTGTACCTTCGTCAGTTTTTAAATACGCAGCAAATGCTGAATATGGATTTTCTTCAAAAGGAACTGTCATCAATTTCTTTTTATTTTTTGCCCAATAAAAATTTCTTTGATCACCATCTAAATCAACTATGCCAGCTTCAACTGCTTTAATAGCAAAGTTTCTTAACTGAACATTTTCATCTTTAACAAGATTTATAAAAAGACCTGCATTATTTTTTGCAAATAATAATATATCTCTTTTTATTTCTTGGCTAGTTAAGCTAGTAACGGAAGATCCATGCTCAACTCTAAGTACGGCTTCTGCATGGTCAATTTCTAATTCTCTAGCTAAATTTAAAGCTTCTATTTCTAATTCTAAATCTACTAAATCGTCTTTAGCTTCTTCAACATTATCAACTTCTACATAAAAACCACCTTTACCAGGATGATAAAGAGAAAGTAATTTTTGTAAACATTGATTAGTTCTAGGTACATATAATGCACCATCTCTAAAAACAATATGAGCTAAAGTAACATGCCCTTTTTGCTCGTCTCTAAATGGAGTATGTTGATTAGTAGCATATCTTAATTCTCTAGCATAACCTTTTTCTTCGTCAAACCAAAGAAGAGGTGTTCTTGAATGATGTTTAGATGCTAATGTAAATGTTATAGGCGTTGAATTGCCTGTTAACACATAAGTTCTATCTTTTATCTCCCAATTTTTTTCAGGAGAAATTGTTTTTGTTTTCATAATATGATATAATAAAATTGTTAAAAGTAAAGGCAAGGGCACCAATTAAGATGCCCTTAGCTTTACATAAAATATTAAGCTTGCTGAGTAGCAGTCTTAAATAATACGAAGTTATTAGCTCCTTGAA
>TARA_R100000231_G_scaffold7090_3_pt1 | contig 11253 bp, 13 predicted proteins | sample TARA_R100000231 | Tara Oceans TARA_R100000231 (sample SAMEA2620565) | marine metagenome | biome: marine biome (ENVO:00000447); feature: surface water layer (ENVO:00002042); material: "saline water (ENVO:00002010), including plankton (ENVO:xxxxxxxx)" | depth 5 m | reverse complement strand
GTTTATTGCTCTATAGTCTTGATCTTCTACCATACTTGTATTTATGTTCATAGACGTATAGAAAGTTGCATATTTAAAAAATTGTCCTTTACAGGTTGCTACACCAAATACAAGCATTATTAGTAAAGCATAGATATATTTAGATGTTTCCATTATGCTAATTTTATTATTTGATATGTTATATATACATCTGCACCAAAATTACCACCAAAATTTCCACTAGAATACATATAAAAAGGTAAATTATCAATTGTAGTATTGTTACTATACTTGTTTCCGTCTTTAGCCATAACTAAAGTATTAGCAAATAAAAAATTTTGCATAAATTTAGATTTTGCGTAAACAAATTGAGTAGTAGAATTATTGAGATACCCCGCATATAATGTTGCAATTACAGCAGAAGGACCTGTTACACCTGTTACTACAACAACTAGATTTAAAGGCACTATTGCATAACCACTACCTGGAGCCGATACTAATGTTTTAAATTTACCTGCACTACCTGAACTGTCCATAGCACCAAATTCTGCTGCTGATATTGTAATTTTATCTGTTTGTATTACAAATTTAGAATCTATTTTTTTTGACGTACCGCTTGTACTAGAACTTGTATCTGATACGTCCACTACCATATATAAATCTCCTGATCCTGTATGGTTATTTAGAGCCGTTTTGTCTGTTAGTCTTTGTCCTGCCATTTTTCTTTAAATAAGTTTTTAATTTAGTTATGTTTTTTTGTCTTTCTTTAACTTTTTGTTTAGTAATCATATTAACAACATATAGTTATATCTGCTCCCTGTAAAAAAGATTTAGCTTTGTTACTTAAAGGTGCTGTATCTAAATTTAAACCTGCATAGTAATTCTGCGTAGTAGGTGTTAAGTCTGCACCTGTGTTAGTAGAATATTCAGGAAATAAAGATGTATTGTTTTGTATATAGTCAATTAGTCTTTCTCTGTAAAATTCTCCCTGATCCATACTTGCATTTATAAGGGGTTTCAAATCTTCGTGACTTACACTACTACCCTGTTCGCTTGACATTGTTACCACACTATTATTTACCATTCGTAAACGTAAAAAAGGCAAAACAGTAGCAAAAGCAAACTGCACTAATGCAGGTTGTATATAAGTCTGTAAAAGTGTTAAGTAATTACCCGTCAAACTACTACCTTGTATATCTGAAATCAGCTTATTTGTTAAATCAGTACCAAGTATTGGTAGTATGTATCTATCTTGTGCCATAAGAATATATGGTAGTAGTAAATTGTCATCTACTGATCCACCTAAAGCACTATCTCGTTTTAATCTGTCTGTACTTATAAATAATGTATGTTGTATTGCCATATTTTAACTGTATTTACCTCTTGTTGGAGTGTTGATAGGAGCAGTAGTTGCCTTAGTATCATTAAAAGGCATATTAACCCCCATTCTTTCCGCAAAAGCATTTGTAACTTTTTTATAATTTCTAATTGTTGTATCAGGTAACACTTGACCACCTTTATATGTTTTTCCGTCTATTGTTATTTGTTCGCCTTTAGGTACTCTTTTTCTAAAATACCATACCCGCTCCCAAAAATGATGACAATATACTCCACCTTTCCAATTCCAAACTGAATATGTATTGCTTCCATTCTTTCCAAATCCAGGATTTACCGCTCTACTACCTGCATTTAAAATAGCTTTTCTTGTATATACGTTTCTAGCTTTTCTAAGTGCTACCATTATTCTGCAAAAATCTCTACTATTAGCTGAAATATTTGCTGAATATCTGTAATACAATTTAAACAATCCAATCTTAGTAGCTTCTTTTAATAAGTTTCCTGCGGTATCTCCGCCAGGAACATCAGTTGCAAACTTGTAAAAGTTTTCTTCTTCTTCTTCGTTAGTATCAACTGTATCTACTCTTAATTCTTCCCAATCATCATCTAGCTTTATTGCATTTTGTGTAAAGTATTCTATATATGCTTGTTCATCATTTTTAGGCAGGTCTAAATCTTCTCTTACTTTTTTAATTTCTTCTACTTTTTTTTTTGCCCAAGTTTGACCTGCATCTCCGCCCCACAACTTCCATGCTATCGCTCCTGCTGAGGGATAACCTTTTTCTCCAGGATTAAAGCCCTCTGCTTTTTTATCTACTTCGTGTCTAGCAAAAAAACTGTTCATTCTGCTAATTGTTTCTAAACTTAAATTATCTCCGTTTACAATATTACGCGCTCTTGCAACTGCAACCATAGTTCCACCTCTACCATATTCCTTACGCATTTCTAAACCAATTTTAGCCTGTTCTATCATACCTTTTGTAGGCTTAGTATCTATATCTTTTAAGTCTTTAAACTCTTTTTTTATTGGTTCATTGTTATCAGTATCTATACCCTCTTTTTCTTGTTCATCTTCATCAAGTTTATTTACATTACTAATATCAATGAAATCAGCAGGTTTTAGCGTTTTAAAGTATAAATCAAGTTCTATACCGTTTGCGTGTAATATTGGCTCTAAACCCTCTAAAAGTGTGTTTTGAAATGGCTTTATAACTGTATTGTTAAATAGGCTGTAACTATCTCTAAGTTCATCTGCATTATTACCAAAGCCTGAACCATCTCCTTTTACTCCAAATAATAAAGGACTTGTAACCCTGTGTCCTGTTAAAACCTTTCTAGTTGTTTCTGTAGATAAAAATTGGTAGCTATCAGAATTGTCATTAGCATTAATAGGTACTATCTCAGGAGCAGTATCTTTACCATCATTAAACGTCAATAGTATTTTACCCGCATTACCTGAACCACCAAACTTAGCGTTTATTTGTCTTTCTATAGTTCTTCTTTCTTCTCTTGTTGGTATTCCGTTTGACATATTTATTGCCATAGACGGAAACATACCTGATTTGATATTAGACAAATGAAATTGTGCAATCTCCATATCTAATTGTATGTAGCTAGTAGAACCCTGATAGTCAGGAGTTGCATAGTAGTAAGATCCAGGACTATAATCTTTTATACATAAAACTTGATTTGCATCTGTTCTATCTTTTAAGTCAAATGCTTTATAGTATCTTGGTTTGTGTTTTCTAGTGTTTTCCCAATCGGCACTATAATAATACTCATTTACTTTACCATAAGCATCAGCTTTACCACTTCTTATATATTGTGCAGGTATATGCCTAACCTCTACTATCTTTGTTCTAGGTCTGTTCCATATAGTATTAACATAGCACATTCCAAATAGCTTTAAATCAAACGCTAAACATTTTAACGTATCTTTAGGCGAATTATGTAACAAAGTGTTTAAAGCTAACCAATTACCCTTTTTATTATCGTCATCTTCTCTATCAGTAGCGTCTAAACCCTCGCCATAAATCATACTACTAACACCTTTTATAATAGCATTGTTAATACTACTACCGTTGTATAGTTCTAGTAAGTATTGAGGGTACAAATTATCTGATCCAAATTGAATCCAGTCTTTATTGTTTGTTTCTGTAATTGTAGGCAGATTATATTCTGCTAAATGTATTACTGATATATTGTCTTTTTTCTTCATAATTAGTATGTTGGTTGCCAGTTTTGAGTTCCATACTGACTATCTCTATTGTTATCACTACTATATCCTTTTGTGCCTACACTTTGAGCTATTAAATCATTATTTGCATATTCTGTATAGTAACTTAAAGGGTTATCTGTTTCTATAGAATCAAAAGTTTCATCTACTGTAACATTTAAAACTATATTTATTCCAGGTATTTTAGTTGCAGTAGCAACATTTAAAATGTTTACATAACTAGAAGAAGTATAATATACTTCAATATCATAAGTATCACCAATAGGAATAACTACACCACCCTGCCTTTTAGCTAAATTGCTAGTAGTGTCATAATTAGATATGTTGCTAGTAGTAGGATAAAATGTAGTTAATCTTAAAGTCCAATATCTGTCATTGTTTAAAAAAGTAGGACTATTATAGTCACCACTATTTGTTGGATAAGCAGCAACGGTTCTAATAAAATTAGTTTCTCTACCTCTTATATAAAACAGTAAATTTTTACCTGATAATGTACTTGTATCTATTGCACTTGCTAAGTTTTCATAAAAGTACACATATTGTAGTGTACTCATTGATTCAGAATAATTTAAATTGTATGTAGCCATTAACTTCTAACTGTAAAAATTTTAGTATAATATTCTTTAACTAGTCTTGCTTGTTCTTCTGAATCTTCAACAGTAGCTAGTTTTTCAATAAGTTCCTGGTACATATTTTTGTTTATATCTACGTTTTCTGTTTTAGTTCCCATTGTTACCACCTATAAAGTCTAAATCATCTTCTATCTCTACTTTTTTTGTTTTTACCTTCTTCTTAGATTTAGATTCGTTTGTAAAATATTTATCTTTTACCTCATCGCTTAAATTTTTTATTTGGTGCGGTAATAATTGACCATAAGCCAAATTCATATTTATTGGTTTTAGGTCTTTGTATTCGTCTTTAACTTTCCAAGCCATAATATAGTTTATTATAAATATAAAAGTCATTATATTGTTCACAACTTGTATATTTTATTAAAATTATTTTATAATTATAGTATTTATGTTAAATTTTTTTTATATATTATGTAGTATAATAATTAAAACAAAAAAGTAATGAAAAATGGAATCTATGAAAATAACAATGTAACTTATTTTATCTATAATAATAAAATACTAATGTTGCTAAATGGTAATGTATATAAAACAAATAAAAATTTTATGCAAGGACAATATAAAGAAGATTTGTCAAAAGATATGATAAGTCAATTTGACAAAGTTTATAATGAAGTTAAATCTTGGTAATAAAAAAAGGGGCTATATTGCCCCTTTCTTTTTGAGTAACGATTTATTAATTATGTTCCTACTGCAATATTTAAAGCAGCTTCATCACTTAATCCATCAAATGGATATTTAGCAGTTCCACCACCAGCAGTTGCAGGAAGCCAAATTAAAGGATCTTTTTCTTCTGCTCTAAGTTCTAAAGTAAAACCCGTCATATCTCCTTTAGCAGCACCACTAACCGCAGTACCACCTGAAACATCACAACCATTATCCATTCCTAGCAAAAATACATTATCGTTATTGTCTAAGACAAATACTTGACTTCTATTATAAGAAATCAGCTTAAGTTCATTAGTCTGTGCAACTGATAATTTTTGTAGAGTAATAGAAAGAGTTTGTTCAAAGAATGTAGTACCTGTTGCAGGATCACTATTAACATTTACTGTCATAGATGAAAGATTAGGTCTTAAATCATACTGAAAAACATTTACAGTAGAACCACCGTAAATATCCCAATTAGTAAAACCTGCCGTGTCCATTTGTAAAGCATTAGTACCATTAAATGTAGCACTTGCTCTAATGTCAGAACAATAAGACTGAGTAAAGAAGATTTTTTTCAGTCCACCTATTTGATCTTTACAGTCAACTAATAAACCTCGTGTTAAATTACAAGCCATGTTTATTTATTTTATATTATTAATACTCTTTTAAAAAAAAGGGGTGGTATTTCACACCCCTAATTTAATTCAATTTAGAATATACAACCAACAACTCCGTCATTTTTAACTCCAGTTTGTACACCTATTGCAAAGTTCATAACAATTCTTACATTGTCTGAGCCATCATACTGATAAGTTGGTATAACTCTTGCTTCTGTCCAATCAGTAGCTAGGTTAGTTCCAAATACCAAATTTTCTTTATATGTTGCAACAATAGCGTCATCTGGCATACCAGGACATCTGTAAATTGGGTAACCTAAGTATGTTAAACCATCAATACTCTGATCTGAACCTTTCATATTGATACCTTGTCCAGAACCAGAAGCAGTTAAAAATTGTCCATAGAATCCATACATTTTGTTGTTCATATAGAATCCAAATCCTGGCTTATCAATTAATCCAGGGTGTGATCCAACTACAGCATTAAATACTGTTGCTAATGCGTCATCTATATTAGCATTAGTAGTAGCTGCTCCTGAATTTAAAGTAGATTGTGTAAAGTCAGCACAAGCTGAGGCGTTAAGACCTGATTGGTCAAATACTCCATCATTAGATAAAAACCCAGCTCCAAATATTGAAGAAGCGTCTGCTACCCAAATTCCATTTTCTAATTGTGCTGCTGCTTTACCAGCAACAGTAGATAATAAGAAATCTTCAAACGTTCCTGGCAGGTTTCCGTTTCTGTCCATATTTTCTCCAATCCAAGTAGGAAAAATAGTACCTCTACAAATTTCTTCATTTACTTTTAAGTCAGTAAGTGTTAAAACTTGCTCAGTTAATGATGTGTCATTACCTGATGAAAAAGAACAAGATGCAGCAACAATAGGATCATTAATTCCTAAATTAGAAATTACTGCTTTTCTATTTAAACCATCTATTGTTCTTACATAACCTTTAGCAACTGTGTCAGGACTTTTAACTGCAGCAGTTACATAAGGCAAAGCTAACTTACCTGCGTAAGTATTGTCAGTAACAGTTATGTCAAACTGATACTCTTTTGATAAATTATAATTGTTATTTGCCATTTTTTAAATATTTATTTGTTATTAATGTAATATGCTGCTCGTTTCATAGCAGTCATCTTTGATAAATCTACTTTTTCAGATTTATTATATACTTCAGGGTTGTGAGTAAATCCCACAGATCCTGGAGTTTTTTCTAATTCAACTATTTGAGATTTTAGTTCCTCAACTTCTTCTACTAATGAAGAAATCATATCTTTAGACATCTCAACCATTTCTTCTTCTTTATCTTCTTCAACTTCCTCTACTTCTTCTGACATTTCTTCTTTGTTACCATAAGCCATTTCTTTTACTTTTTTAGCCATTTCTTTAGCTTTGTCTTTACTAACGTGATCAGGTGTGTGATCAAATATTGCTTTAGATAATTCTTCCTCATCTATTTCTTCCATTTCTTTTTCTTCTTCTTCTTGCATTTCCTCTTTTTCTTCTTCATTCTCAACTTCTTCTGCTTCTTTTTCTTCTCCCATGTCAAGAATTTTAGAATCTTCATCAATGGTTAATTTAGCACCATCAGACATAGTATAAGTACCTGCTGTTAAAGGCGACGTTTCTCCGTCATCTCCAACAACCATTACAACAGAACCAATCATAAACTGATCATCTTCTGTTGCTAGTACTCTACCATCATCTAAAATCATCTCAGCATACATTTTAGTTTCTTTGCTTTCCTCTTTTGATAATAAGAGTTTTTTGATTTTTTCTATTGTAGTCATTGTTATTCTTTTTTTATAAATATTAAACTTAAATAATTGTTCACAGGACTACCTATTTACAGTCCTATTTTTTATGGAAGAACATACTTTAGCAGCAGTTTCTTTGTTGCCGTATTGTTTTACCATATCTCTTATACATTGTTCCCAAGAATACTTAGCTAATGCCTGATTGTTTACAAAGTCTGCGTATTCAACATACTTGTATTTTTTCTTATATTTTTTACGTTTCTTTCCTAATTCATTTTCTGTATATTCAACCTTTGTGCTATCTGCGTGTGTTTCACAAGCCATATATCTTACAACACCATTTACTCTATGAGTATGAAAACCTTTACAACCTTTAAACATTTCTGCATATATCTTAGCTTCTTCTTTAGTAGCAAATAAAGGTTCGCCATCTAATGTACCTACTACTGACAATTCATTTTCTAGTATAATATCTCTAATCTTTCCTAATGTAACCTCATCAGGACAGTCAGTACATTCTTCAGCTAAATCTATAATATCTTTAGGTCTTGACGCTTCAATTATTTTGTCAGTAAAAAACCCCTCTATACTAAATCCCCTTACTTTGCCCTCTTTTACACTATTCCATATCTCATCATTATTTACTTTCATTTTTACAAACCAAGTACCAAGTGGTAATTTTTTAAATCCATAAGAGTTAGACTTGTCATTTTTTTCGTCTTCCTTTATCCAGCTCTCAACTACGCTTAATCCCTTAACAGGAACTTTATGCTCATAGGTAGCATTGTTGTTTCTTAGACTTGACATAAATAATTCCTGAGCTTTTTTTATAGTATCTTCTGTAAAAAACACTGTGTACTTTTCGTCTAATTCTTGATCGTATCTAGGTATTTCTTTATTAGGTATTAGAACTGCTCCAACTAGTGTTTTTTGTTCTTCATCTAATTTAGCTAAACTTAAAAATTGATCTTTATTAAAAAACATAAAGTTTTCTTCAATCGCTGGAAATTCAACTAGACTGATAGCTTCTACACCAAATCTATCTGCTTCTTCATCTATAATTAATTCTACTTTTTTAATTTTTTCTTTGCTCATACTTATAAATATAAATTGTTTAAAATTGTTTACAACGTAGCTTGTAACGCTAATTCATCTGCTATTGCTTGTGCGTTACTAACATCACTTTCCACAACGTATGCTTGTACTGGTGGAGCTTCTGCTTCTATTGCACCAAATGTAGGCAAAGCCAATTCTTCAGGTGCATTTTGCATTATTTGTTCAGGAGCAGGTGGTGGTGGTCCGTCTGGTTGATCAGGTATAGGCGTTTGTGTAATTGTTTTAATATTAGCTATACCTGTTGCAATAACACCTGCTGCACCAACATAACCTAGAACACCACCCTGTGCTAACGCTTTTGTTGCACCTGCGTATGTATCTATGGTTGCTTGTGCTACTGCTAACATTTTACCCGCTTGTGTTTCTTTACCTACCAATGCACCAATACCACTTAAAGCACCACTTATAACAGCCATTTTATTTTCTTGTAATGCTCTTTCTCTTTGCAGTTCTTGTTGCCTCATTGCCTCTTGTTTTGACTGCATTGCTACTTCTGCTTTTAGTATATCCCTATCAAATTTATTTTTTATTTGTAATATTTTAGCATTTTTTTCTTCTTCTACAGTATAAGAAACTTCTGCTAATCTTATTAATCTATCTCTTTCAGCAGTAAGTTCTATTTCTTGTTTTTCTAATTCTTGCTCTGTAATTCTATCTAATTCTAATTTGTTTGCAATTCTTTCTTGATCTAAAGCGTTTTCTTGTTCTTTACTTTCTTTTGCTAACTGCGTTCTTCTTAATTCTGTTTCTAATGCAGCATTGTCTAGCTCTGCTATTTGTGCTTTTAAATCAGCATTATCAACTTCTACTGCCATTCTTTGCCTTAATGCACTTTGCTGTGCTTTTATAGCTTCTATTTCTGCATCTGCTTGTTCTTGTGAAATTCTTAATAGTTCTGCATTTGCTTGTATTCTGTCATCTATACTTTGGCTAATATCATCTCTTATTGCTCTTTGTTGTTCTGCTTGTGTTTCAAATTCTATCCTAACTTCATTTAATTTAGCTTGTAGTAAACCAATGTTAGTTGTAGCTTTTGTAACTGCTTCTGCTTGATCTAATACTGATTTTACTGTTAAGTCTTTAAACGTATTGTTAAATTCTGTTCTTACTACTTCTCCTAATTTAACAACTTCTCCAATTCCTTCTCTAAAATCTACAACAATACCTTTACCTGCTTTTAAAGTTTCTTCTGCTGCATCTTTTATTTCTTGTTTATATCCTGTTATTTGTTGTGTCAACTCTTGTATTCTAGCTACATCTCCTTTACCTAACCACGACTGCTCCCAAGATAATTGTACTTCTTTTATAACCAAAGCTAAACTATTAAAAACAAGTTTTACAGGATTTAAAGCAAGTTTAATTAAGTTTGTTATAATTCTACCTAAAGCGTCAAAATTACCTGTTAATGCTCCTGCCCTATTTACAGCAGTTGTAATTACTTCACTAACCTTACCTGTAACTACACCAATAATATTAAATGCAGTTGAAACAGCATCTGCTATTTGTTGGTTTTTTTGTAAACCCTCAAATAATTTGTTAACCATTTTTGAAACTAAAGTAAAGTTTGCAGCTTTCATAGCTACGCCTACGGCATTAAAACCTGTAGCTAAAGTTTTTGTTCCCTCTGCTGCCTTTTTTGCTGAATCTCCGACCTCTTTAGTATCATCAGAAATATCATCAATCTTTTGTTTTATTTTCTCTAAATTATCTAACGCTTTTTTTACCTCTGCGTCAACCTCTATTGTTACTTTTTCTGCCATAGCATATCTTTTATTCTTTTTAATGTTTCTTTTATTGTTGTTGGATATTCCTCTGCACCTGTTGCAAAAGCATATTTATCATCGTCAGTATCTATATTAGATAACATCTGTAATAACATTGGCATAGTTTTGCCTATTGATTTAATATACTTTTCTAGTTCCATAATAAATAGTCTGTATTTTGAAACGCTATTTGATCTGTTTGATCTGCGTTTTGATATAATGCAACCTTTTTTGTAGCTTGTTTTAAATATATTTTAGGGCTACTTGTTATGTTAAATTCAGCAGTCCAAAAAACAAACTCATCTGATCCACCTGTTACTGTCGGTGTCCATTTACCACCTCTAAAATTGTTAATGTTTACTGTAGGCTGTGTAAAGCTAGTATCTTTTGTATTGCTTAAAACCTTTCCGCCATTTGTACCTACATAATCATTTCCTGCTGTTATGTTTTTTATAACTATTTCATATTCAAAAAATCCTACACTATAAGTATTTGCACCCTTTAAAACAGTACCTGTTAATTTTAAGTGAACATAGCTAGTAACAAATTGAGGGAAATACACAGTGCTTGACGTTATACCTTTAAATGTAAAAGGAAATGCAGTTGAATTATCAGTTGTAGTACATTCACAAAAAAACTGCATAGACTTACCATAACCAATAGATGTAGCATAAGAATTTTGTATTGTAGGCATATTACTAGGAATCAATGCACCATAGTTTTGTGGTTCTACAGGTGGATTATATGGTAGTAAAGATGCAAAAGAAGTACCGCTATTACTAGAGTTACTTGCAGCATAACAATCTCCTGTTCCATTTGCATTGGTTTGTATAAAAGTCCAATTATCATTAACTTCTTCACAACAAGAATTAGTTATTGTTGTACTAGCACCTGTTGCACTATCAGTCCATGTCATCAATCCTGAACCTGTTATAACATTTACTGCACCGCAATCATTAGGTAGTTTTTCTATTACTTTGATTAATTTAACTTTTGTTGATTTATTACCACCTACTAAATAATTTTTTATTTCTAAAACTCGCCATAAGGTATTTTTAATAAAAAACGTATTTTGAAATCCACTACCTGCAAAGTCTTTAATGTCCTGTGGTGTTAAATTTACATAACATTCCATTATCCTGGATTCGTCAGAATGTAA
>TARA_R100000231_G_scaffold28230_1_pt1 | contig 11314 bp, 23 predicted proteins | sample TARA_R100000231 | Tara Oceans TARA_R100000231 (sample SAMEA2620565) | marine metagenome | biome: marine biome (ENVO:00000447); feature: surface water layer (ENVO:00002042); material: "saline water (ENVO:00002010), including plankton (ENVO:xxxxxxxx)" | depth 5 m | reverse complement strand
AGATTTTATGCAAAATGAAGATGGTGGTGTAAACAAATCTGTACAGTATGATGATACTGGAACTATAGGTGTTAGGTCCTCAGAGGCAAACAGTGAGTTGTATGCTTTTGTTAGTATACCTACTGGAAAAACAGCAACTAGCGTTATTATATATGGTAGTGACACCGGCAACACGGTAGAAGTTTTTGAGGCAAATGTTAATGAAGGGACTTTGACAGATAAAACGCCAGGAGGTGGATGCGTAGTTGGAAGTGCTTGCGATATGACAGATGTGGCTTCTAATAGTACAAATTATTTAGCTATAAAAGTTAATGTAACAGCAACATCCGATATTGTTTATGGAGGAGTTTTAACTATATCTTAAAATTATTAATTATGCCACAAGTATTTTTTAACATAGTTCCAAGTGCGGTAAACATTTTAATAGGAAAAAAAGTTACTGTAAGTGAGTCAACAGGAGAAATTAAAACAGCTATTAATCCCTCTCAATTAAAAAACTTATATATTACAAGCACACACAGTACAGATGATGCAAAATTTAATTTATATTACGAAGGTATAGATACAACTTTAGGAACGTATCATATTTTAAAAAATCATGTTATGGCCCCTGGAACTACTTTAGTTTTTGAAGGTTCTGAAATATCTTTTAATAATGAAATATGGGAGTTAAAAGTAGTTATGGCAACAGGTAGTTTAGATATTGTTGGTGTTTAAAAAATAAATTATGGAGTTAAAAGTATTAAGATTTAGCAGTCAAAAAGATTCAACAAACGGATTGCTTTTTAGCAATAGAAAAGGTTCTTTTGAGTTTCTTTGCTACACATTGGAAGATGAGCATAGAAGCAGAAAAGTTAGGGGAGAAACTAGAGTGCCCGCAGGAGAATACAAAATAAAATTAAGAACCGAAGGGGGTTTTCATGAAAGATATAAAAAAAAATATGGCAGAATGCACAAAGGAATGCTTCATGTCACTGATGTTCCTGGTTTTGAATACATACTTATACATACTGGCAACACTGATGAACATACTGCTGGATGCCTTCTTGTTGGTGATTCGCAAGAAAATAATGCAATCATCAAAGATGGCTTCATTGGAAAGTCCGTTAATGCGTATAAAAGAATATATCCAGATATTGCTAAAGCAATACTAAAAGGAGAAGAAGTAATTATAGAATATATAGATTTTGATTATGAGCTTGGCTAAACTAGTAATACACGCAACAAAAACACCTTATGGTGTATATATACCTACAGAGGACATATACGAAGAACATTTAATAAACGGATATGGGTCTATAGGATTTTCAGATATTATACATTTTGATGGCTTGATAGAGTCAACAATACAGATTAATCAAGGTAAAAAACCTTACGATTGGAATATGCCAAACTCTAGACATATAGCATACATGGGAGGAATATCAGAGGATGGTTTTAATCTAGAGAACACAATGACTCCAGAACAAAAAGAAACCCTAAGTATATACATAGAGTTTCTTAAAAGGAGGCATCCTAATTTAGAAATTATAGATAAAACTAAAACTAAAGTTACTTCTTTTTAACAGGAACAGTGCCGTACTCTAAGTAATCAGCTACCTTTTTAGCTTCATTTATAATATTATTCATATCACTAACACTATCTTTAGCTAAACTTTCAATAGTAAATCTCATAGCGTCAATTCTAATCATTTTTGCTTCTACTTTTCTTTGCTTGTCATTTAACAACTGAACACCTGCGTGTTCGTTAATTTTTGGTGGTGGGTTATAATTTTTTGCCATTTTATTTTATTTTATCCATTTATATTTACTTCCTAAATTCATCGGGATGAATATTGCAGTACGACCTCCGTCAAGAACTACACCGCAACCTAGAGTAGGTTTCTTTGGAAAATGCTTACCGTATGAAAAAGCCATATGATGCACATCTATACCACAACCCACATTCATGCCAAATATAATGTCATTACGAGATGCCATGTAATTTACACCTCCAAATGAGTGTGAGTGACCTATAACTGTAGACTGTCTATTTGCTATAGCTCTATTTCTTGCACCAGAAACTCCAGAGCTTCCTGTTCCATGAACATACAAAACATTGTCTATTTCCCACTCCATTTGCCATTTCCAACCTTCTGGAGCGTTCCATATTTCTTCATATGTTTTTAAATATCTTTTTGGTATACCTGCTGTAGTAGCTTGTCTGAAGGGTAAAGCAGAGTGGTTACCTACACAAACTTTTACATTTGGAAATGTAGCGTACCATTTTTCCATAGCTTTCTGTGCTTGCTCTGCCTCTCTTACAGCATTAGGCATTTCTAATTCTGACTCATGGTATGACAGGGCCGCATTATCGCACTCGTCTCCAATATGCACGATTTCTGAACACCCAAACCTATTGAAAGTTTCATAACAAAAATCTCTATAGTCTGGGTGACAGAATGGCTCGTGGGTATCACCTATGATACCTACATTAGTAGTTCTTCTATGGTTAATAACAAGGCGTTCTTCTTCAGGAGTCAGCCTTATTCTTCTTCCATATTGTTTTTTACTTGACATGTTCTTAAATTTATACAAATATATATATAATTATATTAAGCATAAAAAATTGTTAATAACTTATTTTGTATTTCTAGTAGACTTTGAAACATATCTATAATTATTACGTTTTTTATTCCATGTTACATTATATATAGCGTCATCTGCAATCTTTTTAAAAGACTGGTTTTTGTTTTTCCAAAGCCTGTCTTGCTTACTTTTATCCATTGCAAGTTTTCCACAATTAGTACAAACCCCTATATCAGAACTAGGGTAATCTAATTTCATTTTTGCATTACAGCAAATACTTAGTTTGTCTGATAATATAAAGTCTTTTGCTTTTTTTCTCATTTTAACATAGACATTTTAAGTAACAGTAAATAGCCTATAATATCATCTACAGTATCTTCTGTTGCATCGTTAATACCTTTGTTTTGTATTCTAGAAAGTTTATCGTCTAATCTAGCACATATAGCCTCTGTTGAACTTAATTTACTAAAAATTTTCGGAGGATTTAAAGCCGTGTTACCATATGCTTTGTTTTTAGATTTCAACAAGTCTGTTACTTTTTTTGTTACAGCATCTAAGGTTAAAGCAAAATTAGTATTTTCATCACTAACTTCTAGTGTACAGTTTTCTGTCCATCCATTCCTGTCTTTTTCATAATAATATTTACTGTGCTCTTCTTTTGTCATTTTTTAATATTTTAATTATTACTCCTGGTTTTTCTTTGTTGTATTCATAAGTTTCAAATACTGGTATTATTTCTTCACAATTGTCATCTTTTATCCAGTTATATTTAACCATCAAGTCTTGAACAGTTTGTGCTGGGTTTATGTAATCAAACTTATGTTTAGTTCCTCTTATAAACTTTAAAGACAGTTTATAAGGCTTCTCTTTATCTTTTAACATTTTTTGAAAGTCTACCCTATATTTCATATAAAATTCCATAGTGGCTTTTATATAGTTTCTAGTAGCCTTTGAGTTTATGAGTAGTTTTCCAGTCCATTGCTTGGAGTTTTTACTACTGGGTACATTTCCTGGTATAAAAATACTATTTTTTGTCATCCCATTTTGTTTTTTTTATTGTGTCTACACCAAAATATTGTGCATATTTTTTTCTAGGTATTAAAACTAATTCAGACCAATTGTTATCACCGCCCTTTACAACCTTTAAATCTTTTATGTTTTCTTTGATAAATCTTTTTAATTTGTCACAAGGCATCATCCATAAATTATTTACAGATATATCGGGCATATAGTAAACCCACCAATCTGATTTTGTTGTGCTTATACCAGATGGTTTGCCCCTGTATCTAATCTCTATGGCTATATTTCCTGTATCGTTATTATCATCAACATAATTATCTGTTTTAACCTCCATGTATAAGTTTTTGTCTGCTTTAGGGGAGTACATAATTATATCATAATCTTTTGTGTCTGTACTTTCATCGCTAACAATAGTCATTCCATTTATAGCCATGTATGCCGCTACTATTTTTTCACCAACATTTCCAAACTCTAAGTCTTTTTTAAATTTTTTATTTAAATCCATATTAGTAAGGTATTAAATTGTCTGTTATATTAATTAAATACTCCAAAGGATAATCTCCTCCAAAAATCTTAAACCTATTTGAAGGCCTGTGATAATTTAGTTTTACAGGAGTACCTGTAGGAACACCAACAAGTTTTTGAAATTTTATTTTTTGAACATGTATATCTACTGTTGTGTCTCTAAAGTCTTTTGGGTTTGGTCTGTGGACAGTAATAATATTATCTGCTTTATTAAACCAGTTGCTACCACCTGCAATTCTATAAGCAGTAGGAACCTCGTTATCCCCTATACCTTTGTCACTTCTCATGGTAATAGGATGAGCAACAACAATAAATTTAAGATGATAGTTTTTGGTAAATCTTCTTATTTCATTTAAAGTTTTTGCTACATGTAAGGCTTCGGTCAATCCTTTCAAGTCATGGTCTAGCTGATTGAATGGGTCAACCAACACCCCTTTTATACCTTTTCTTAGGACCAGGTGTTTAAATTTATCTAATACATTTTTTAAACTAAAACTATCTTCTGGGTAAACAACAAAAAAGTGTTTATTTACAAACTTCATGCCTACAGAATACTCTGTCATACTCATTCTTTGACTTGATTCTATGTCTGAAGTTTTACCTATATACATCTCTACTAAAGTTTCGTAAAGTTCTGTTATAGGATAATTTTCAGGAGAAAACAAACCCCACTTCCACCCATATAAAATAGAACCATTCATCATTAATTGAAAACAAAATGATGTTTTACCGTGACCAGGAATGCCTGTAAAAACATCAAACTCTGCCATTCTAAACGTATAATGAGGGTCTAAGGTTGGGTATCCAGTAGATAGACCTTTTATTTTTCCATTATGAAAAGAGTCTATCATTAAACCCTCAACATCAGATACAGAAAATACTCCTTCAACAGGATAATCTCTAGCATTTTCATAACACTCTATAAGTTTTTCTTTTCCATGTATAACCAAAACATCGTTAGCGTCTTTGCATCCTTCTGGAAAATCTATAATCAAAACCCTTTCCTTACCAAGTCTTCTAGCTAATTCTTCTCTAAGTCTTCTTCCGTTTACATCATTATCAACAGCGATAAATATAGCATCCATATTCTCAAAATAACTGTGACAATTATCTATGTAAGAAAACTTACCGTCTACATTTTTTGCATTAGGATTTGGAGCACCATCAGGAACACTAACTGTTTCTGTTTTACCTATAGTGTCAAAAGATAATTTGTCCATTTCACCCTCTACAATAATACATGTATTGGTTTCTTTTATATCATCTAAACCATAAAATATTTTTTCTGCTCCAGCGACTTGTTTAAAGTTTTTATCACCATCTCTGTACTTTATGTTTATTAACTCTCCTTCTCTAAAATAATTAAAACATATTACGCCTCTGTTTTTTTGTACTTGAGGCATATATTCTTTTTTGCTTGTAACTTTATTTCTAATTAAAACATCTTGAGGTATCTTTCTTTTTTCAAAATACTTTACCATTGATTCGGGTAGTTTAGTTCCGTTTACCCACTTTGGCTTTATATATTGTTTTTCATTCATTCTTTTTTCTCTTATGACTCCAGACCAACCACAATGATGACAAGTGTAAAGACCTGTTTTAGTATTGATTGCTAAACATTGTTCTTTTTTCTTTTTTCTTTGATGAGAACATTTAGGGCATGTTGTTTTTATTTCTTCTTTCCAAGAACCCTTGTAAGTAATTCCATAATCATTTAGTTGGTGTTTTTGTATCATTCCTTAAATGCTTTGTCAAAGTCGGCCTTACTAATATTGTCGTATGATAGTGATTGACCGTTTGTGTTATTAATTATCTCATCATTCCAAGATTCGTTTCTTAAATATGTGTCAGGATTTTTTCTGTATCTTTTATCAGGCTGTGATTTTTTATATTGACTTATATAGTTTATAGCTTTTTCTTTTTTATCTTTAGACATTTTTTTCCATAGAGCCTCACATTTAGTTTTTGCTGTTTTTTTATCATAAGCATTCCAAAACTCATCAAACCTTTCTAAATTACCCCACCTTTTCATAACAGCATCTGTTCTTGACTTTTTTACATTATCTCTGATACCCAATCTTTTAATCAAACTATCTGACCAAAAGAATGAGTCATCAGAAACAAATAAATTAAATGATTCAATGCAATCCTCTATAAACTCAGAAAGTTTTTCTGGAGTAGTTTGCATTCTTCTAGACAGAACAGCTAAATATCCTTTATTTTTAACTGGTAATTTATAATTGTCCTGCATTGATAATGTTTCTACTATAATCCAATAGAACCCATAACCCTCAGCACCATATACAGACATCATAAGTTCTATATTAATATCACTCCATGCGTCTGTGTCATGTGAAAACCAGTAAGATTTTGTCTTAGCCATCTGTTCAGTGTTCATTTAAAAAGGTAAATCATCGTCATCATTAGTAACAGTTTCAGCTTTAGCTTTTGGCTGATTGTCAAAAACAAATTCTTTACCATTACCTAAATAGTTTTTTTCAGAACCACCTTCTCTTTCTTCTTTTGATTGAGACTGAAAAATGTAATGCGTGTTTCCAAACTGGTCTTCACCATCTCTGTTAGAACCTACAGTTAAATTAAGGTATTTACCCTTTTTACCTGTAATGATTTTTGTTTTATCAATTTTATCTAAATTGATACTCAGATTAATTATACTACTCATTGTAAAAAAATTTAAATTTACCTACTCTAAAAGGTTTTCGGCTTCCCCTATAATTTTATATATAATCTTTTAACTTCTAGTTTTCCTTTTCCGGATATAGAATATAATGCTTTTAGCTTATTTTTACCTCCACCCCCATGAACTTTATTTATCAATCCTAAGGTGCTTAATCTTCTTATACCTCTACTTATAGTTTCGCAACCAAAAGGAACTTCAGCAACAACCTCGTTATTGCTAAAGGTTTCGCTATGATATGCGTATAAAAGTATATAAACGTAACTATACTTTATGTCTAAAGATTTAGACATTGACCTAAGTTCTTTTCTTAAATATTTTAAATTCATTATATTAAAACTTGACTTCCTGTAGAAAACACTTTATGACCATCACCTGCACATATGAAGCCATTTTCCTCATACATCATATCATCTCTATCAATCCACTCTTCTCCTTTTTTAATCTTTCCTTTAACATAAACTCTGTTTCCTCTGGTTTCTAAAGATTTGTGTTCCCATATAATAGTTTTTTCTCCGTCTATACCGTACTTTAAATGCACTTTTTCTCCCTTGTTTACTTTCATAAACCAATGAATATCTATATATTTTCTACTAAATACACAAAGTTTTTCAGATATTTCTTCTATATCTTTTTTTCTTCTTTTATCAAAACCATCCATAGCATCTTCCATTTCTCTTACTGCATAAATAACTGTAGCATGATTAGAAATACTACCGTTACTTTCAAAGTATTTTTTAATACCTAAATAAGAATTTATTTTACCATGATTACGCATAAGATACATAGACACATGTCTTGCTATTACATAGTTTCTTTTTCTTCTTTTAGAAAAAAATTCTTTTTCTGTTAATCCATAGTGACTACAAACAGTAACAACTATGTCGTATAAATCTAATTTTCTTTTTGTCATAATTCTCCTTTAAAATAATAATCTTGTACTTGTTTTGTTTTATCTATAAAATATTCTTTATATGTTTCTAGTAATACCGAAACCTCATCTCTACCGTTGTTTATAAAATCCTCCGAAGCTTGATATAAACCAACTCTATATGGAGAATCTTTTTCAACTACAGCAAACCAAAACTCATCAGCACCAAAGCCATCAACATAAAAAGATGCTTGTCTATGGTAACCATACTTGTAGGCCGACCTTCTAAAGCCATCAGGACTTGCGTCTTGTGTAGTCTTAACATCTACAATTATTTTTTTACCATTGTTAGTTTCATAAACACAATCAGCCTTTCCTTTACACTTTACGCCTTGCATTTCCCAAACTCTAACGACTTCATGTAAAGAGTTTTCTATAAAATCGTAATTGTCTGCCGGAGTACACAAGGCTCTACGCATGGCAACAATCTTTTGATACTCTGATTTATTGATAATAGTTTTTGATTTATTTTGTTCTTGAAACTCATCCCAAGCCTTGCCTCTTCTGGTTTTACCCTCATACACAGCTACATTTTGACTCCATTTTTCTGGTTCTAATACATAGGTGTGAAAAGCACTTCCAAATATTAGGGCATTAGTTTCTTCCTGATGCCCATCTAATAATCTTTGTAAATGTTGAGGTGATTTGTTTAATAAAGAAAGCATACTGTTAGACACATGTTCTTTATCAGCATAATACTTTTCATCATCAGATAGTATTAATTCTGTTTTTAATGTATCAATCATTACGCTAAAGCTTTTAATAGTTTGTCTTTTTGAGGCTTAGTCATTGTGTAGTCCCCCATTCTTTCTTTTACTTTATCACCCTTTCCTTTACTAATAGCCTCCATCATAAGATTAAATATGTCAGCAGTCATTTTTGTTTTCTTTTTTTCTTCTTTAGAAAACTCTTTCTTCATCTGTGCAACATACTTGTTATCATCATATTGACCCATAAATACATCTGCATTGAAACCTAGTTTAGACAAACCTTTTGTAAGTGCGTCTGTGGTTACTTTTTTGAAACACTCGTCATCTAATTTACCAGATTTACTATGTGTAGATATAGATGCGTTAATATCAAATGAATGTTTACCATCAGAATCTTGCCACCAAAGTTTAGCAGTGTATCCAATAAGTCCTTCAATAATAGGATTAAAAAACTCATTATCAACACCCCAACCCTTGCCAAGAGGTCCAAATTGCTCAGTAGCACATCTTACTTGATATTGAGCGTTAACTGTTGTAAATTTACGACCAAAGCCTACTTGTTTAGTGTACTTTGGATTTGTTTTTTCTACTGCATTCCACAGTTTCATGTTTTCTTTACTCATAATATTTAATTTAATTTAATTTAATTTTTTGTCTAATCAGAAAGAGACTACGTTCCTTGTCTTAAAGATACTTATGTTTCAGCATCCCTTTCTTTCATAGACTTTAAATACACTAACAAGCAGTTTAAATAATCATTCTTGCTCAGGAATGTTGTGTTACAAGGAGGTAACAAGGAACAAAGTATTACGACAGATAATGTTTACTATGGGAAAAGTCCTCGTGGTCGTTACCGATACCACACTCCTTGAGTTTATCTTTAAGTCTTTCTATTTTATATTGTAATCTATCCACTTTTTTTTGTTGTTCTTTGTACATCATAAGCCAAAATTTTGACTCATGACTAATTTTTTCTTTGTTTTCCATAGTTTTGTTTAAATTCTTTGCAAATATACAACAAACTTTTTATATAAATTACAAATGTTAATAACTTTTTTCTTTTTTTACCGAGTTCATATAGTCTAAAAATGTATTTACAGTTTCATCTGTTGCTTTATTGTTAGATATATTGTGCCTCATAGTACTCATGATAGTGTTTTCTTGAAGTTCTGGTATAACCTGAGGGTTTTCTATTGCATAACATATAGTAACAAGTATTTGTTTAATTCTCATGCAATTTAAAACAGCAAGTTCTTTTTCATTTAACACTTCTTCAAGAACATCATCGTCTTTTAGTTTAGGGTCTATTTTTTTATCCCAAATTGTGTCTGCTAATTCAAGCCTATCTATTGAGTCTTGTAATCCAAAAACAAGCTCGTTAACAGTATCCATTAAGTATTCAATATTTTTATTATTCATTTTATTTATTTATTTATAGTAATACATTTGTATAATTATCTGATTGGAGTCTCATATTAGACTTAATAATAAAAGAATCAAGTAAACAAATATACAATCAATTATAAATTCATATTTATGTCCGTTCATTATATTTCTATTATTTGAGTGTATACGCTGTCATCTATAAGTACAACATAGTTGTTTTCAGGCCTATACTTTTCTAATAGGGTTTCTATAACATCTACATCGTACACATCATCATCCCAATCTTTTAGTTTACAACCAAAAGTTTTTTCAAATTCTTTGTGTAATCCAAACTCATCTAAAAATTCTTGTATTGTTAGGTTATAAGTTGCTTTAATATCTATTATCATTTTATTTATTTTATTAATTTATAAAAGGGCTTGACCATAATATCCATACAAAAACTATTAGTATAACAATTAGTTGTTGTGTGTCTGATAGGTTTGACCACCATTTTTCTATTTTATCCATTATATTCATCTATTGTTTTTTTAATTTGTTCAAGTAATTCTTTTAATTTAATAAATTCTAATTGTAAGTTTTTTCTATCTTCTCTTAACCTTTCTAATTCAGTATCATTTTTATATGTAATTGTTTCATCAGTATTGATACTGTTGATGTAGGGGTGTAACATTTTTTCTGATTTCATAATTTAATTTAATTTAGTTAATATTTGGTTTAGTTTTATATATTTTTTCATCTTTACTAGCAACAGAGTGTTTCTCTGCTATATAGTAGTTCCAATATGCTTGGATACTACATTTATCTTTATACTCATCAGGCATACATTGTGGTGGTTGTGTAAACGTTCCTTTTGGTATGTTTGGTGGAGTGTGGCATAAAAACTCCCAACATTTAGTTATACTTTTATGCGTCTTGTTGTATCTTTTAGTGTATTCATCCCCTAAGTGCATCATGTGTTGAAAAAGCCATACATATTGATGATAGTTTTCTCTACACCATACAGAAGACGGATGGTTTAGGTGTGCTGTTTTATATGGGACATTATCATTACCATAGTACCGGTGGGCAGTACACAACATTTGTGCCGACTCAAGTATCATCTTAACTACATGTTTATTGTATTGTAGTTGTGCAGATTTTTTAGGACATTTGTCTAGATAAAATATGTTCATAATTAATTTTTATAGTCTTCGTAAGTATCGTTTAAAACTTGCATCATATCTTCTTTATGTTTACTTTCTAAAAGTGTTTTGATTAACCATTCTAATTCATCGTATGGACTACTACAATCAGTCATAAACCATTTGTAATAGTTATCTATTTTGTTTGTTAATGATACTAGTTCTTGTTTATTTTTCATAGTTTTATTTGTTTTAAGTTAATAATCTCTATCTTCTAGATAGTTTTCTTTTCTTATAGCTTCATATACGTAGTCCTCAATAGCTTCACAGCCCTCGCCACAATCAGAACAAC
>TARA_R100000231_G_scaffold3141_2_pt1 | contig 11317 bp, 7 predicted proteins | sample TARA_R100000231 | Tara Oceans TARA_R100000231 (sample SAMEA2620565) | marine metagenome | biome: marine biome (ENVO:00000447); feature: surface water layer (ENVO:00002042); material: "saline water (ENVO:00002010), including plankton (ENVO:xxxxxxxx)" | depth 5 m | reverse complement strand
TCTTGATAATGATGTTACAACATTTTTAATTGCATTTGTTCCAAGTTTACTTCCATCTATTCCAGCACTAGCATTTATATCACCATTAACAATAGTGCCATCAGATATTTTTGCACTAGTCACTGCACCAGTACCTAACTTATTTACAGTTACACTGCCATCAGTAGGTGTAGATATTGTGCCAACATTACCAAAGACTCTTACAAAATCTATGACATCACTACTGGATAATGTAGCACCAACAGTCAAAGTAGATCCACTAAGACTCATTGTATTACTACCTTGTATAACTCCATTAATAGATACTAAAAGATTGTTGACACTTTCAGGCTCAAAGTTTGCTCCATTTAATTGTAAAGTATAGTTAGCAGTAGCACTAGCAGTCAAACTATCTAGCTGTATGAAAGCTCCAGTAGTAGGCTGTTGTCCTATAAATGGCATAATTTACTCCGTTGGTTTTTTTGGAAAGTTAATAAAGGTTTTAGTATCTTCATCAAACTTCATTTTATTTTTTATTTTTGTAACAGTTGTTAAACCTTTAGTTATATCTCTAAGTTCTTGTCTGTAGGTTTTCCAAGCATCAGACATAGTTACATCTGAATTTCCCATATAATCTGACTCAGCTAACATACCATTACGGACAGTTCTTAACCAATAAAGCTCTCTGTCAAGCTCACCTTTTGCCCATTCAGCTTCTTGTTTTTCTAACTCTGCTTGTTCTTCATCAGTTAATTCTATCTCAACACCATTAACATTTTTTTTTCTATTAGCCATTATCTAACTCCGTATATTTTAAATATACCACTAGCAATGTCACCACTTCTAAAAGATATTTTAAGTGCATTATAAGTATCCCCATTAGATTCGACTGTGCCTATACTATTTGTATGAATATAAAAACTACTGTCACCAAAACCAAAGAATTGACCATTAAAAACTGTTCTGTGTGCTGTGCCTAAATTATCAACAATAATTGTGCCAGTAACACCACCTTTATTAGCAGTACTAGAAGTACTTTGGTCATGATTTAAAGCAAAATCATTTACATACCCATTATCATTTGAAGTACTACTTCCATTACTAAAATGTCTGTGATATACGGAATTATATGCACTATCTCCGTGATAACTACTGCCACCATTACTGCTTAAATAAAGATTTATTTGCTGAGCATTTGTTGCTGGTATAGCACCATCAATAGTTATTTCATGTCTTGAATATGTTGAGTCTAAAACTACACCATTTGAACCATGTATAAATTCTACTGATGCTGTATTACTTGTAATTGTAATTGTTCTTAAAAGTTGTCTTGTGCCAGTGCCACTAACAGTACCAGTAAAAGCATAAGTATCTGCTAGGTTCATTGACTCAGCTTGTATCTTTGATAATGCCATTATTTAAATTCCTATTAATTTATACATTTGAAAATATGTATGACTATTTCTTAATTCTTGATTAGCACCTTCACCATGTTTAACTACTACTTCTACTGTTTGACCAGCAGTTAATGTAAGCACTCCAGAAGATTGAAGTGTTTGGTTTTGAGTTGCACTTGAACCATATCTTTGGTCTTGTGTACCAAGAGTTTGTACTCCATCTACTTCTATATAAGATAAACAAAAATCTGTATCATCTATATCATCTACAAATAAAAGGTAAGAAAAAGCATATGTTCCACCTTGTCCAGATGGAACAGTAAAAATATTTGATGCAAAAGCATTATCTGTATCATATGATTCAACATCAAAAGTAACTCTTGTTAATGTATCATTGCTTATTGTTTGATTACTTGAAAGAGTAGCTTTAAAAGCTGGTGTGTTTGTTTGTGAATTAGCAACTGGCAATACACCAGTAACCTTAGAAGTAAGATCTATTGTGCTATTAGCTATCTTAGCATTTGTAACAGAACTATCAGGTGGCACAGTAGTTTGCAAAGCCTTACCTAAAAATATTACATAAAAATCATCTGAACTAGCCACATTACCAGTCATAGTTAAAGCCGTGCCACTAACAGAATAAGCTGATGTAGGCTCTTGTCTTACATTATTTACAAAGACTTCAATCTCATTAGCATTAGCTACTGCATGAGTAAGAGTATAATTAGCACCACCATTACCAGTAATATCTTGCTTTGCAAAGCTAGTAAAATTTACTGATGGTTCATTACCTACATATCCCATATGTCACCTATGTACTTATTGCATCTACTGCACTTACAATCACATCTAAAGATGAGGCTGTGTCTGATTGAAAATATAATCTATCACCACTCACAACAACAATCTTAGAACCACCATCAATTAGTTCTAAACTACTGTGTGCAGGAATAGTTACCCCTTTTATCAAATAAAAATTGTTACTACTGTTTTGTATATAAGCATCTACTGCTATTGCATTGGTTGTAATGTTTGTCATTCTTATTGATATGATACAATCAAAGCTATCAAAGTTACTGCCATCAGGTATATCCGTAGCAGAAGTTCCTATCTCTTTGAATTTATATTGTCTAAAATTTTGTGCCATTGTTTGCTCCTATAAAGCTATAGCCATTGCTACTGCAAAGCCTTGACCTGCAAATGATGTTGTATCAACTGCGGCATCTTGCCAACTTGATCCATTATAAACACGAAGTACATTGCTACTACTATTAAAATACAAATCACCTGCTTCTAAAGCTGAGCCATCAGGATCAGCAGATGGATCGCTTGTAGCATTACCATGATAAATATTTGAAAATTCAGTTTTTGAAGCTTGTGCTTGTAATGCCCAATACTTTGCAGAATAATTACCACCACTTACAGCAGTATTACTATCAAATCCACTGCCACCACCTAATGCCCATTGTTTTGCAGATCCATTTGTTTGTGCTGATTGTGTACCAATGGCATATTCTTTTGCAGAATACTCTGTACCATCACAAGTATTAGTAGTATCTGTTGCCCATTCTTTTGCACTACCTGATCCTGCTGTATCAGTCACACCAGTACCACCAATCGCCCAAGCCTTTGATGAATAATTACTTGACTCTACAGCACCATCTGTTTTGATTGCATAGTTTTCTGCTTTGGTTGCATTTGTACTAGCATTTTGTATTGCTACTCTATCTGTAAATGCTTGTTGTACTTCTGTGCTAATTGCATTTACACCTTGCACTTGTGTAGAAATACTTGCAACACCACTTACTGCACTAGTAGCTGTAGTACCATCTTCTAAATGTGCAACTGTAGTAATATCAGCAGATATACCACCTAATGTATTTATATTACCAGTAATAGCCGATAATGAACTTACATTTGCTATTGTTGGACCTGCTTCAGCCGCTCCAGTAGTAGCATTAAATCCTAAAACAGTACCTGCTCTATCTGCTTTAAGAGGCAATGTAAGAGAAACAGAATCATCATTATCAAGTAATCTTACTGCTCTTGAGTTTTCATCTTGTGAGTCAGATATCATTGTAATAATAGTATCTAACTCTGTATTTAATTTAGATATCTCAAAAGCACCTGAACTGGGAAAGTCAGTAGTACGTTTAAGCTCAACATCTCTAGTGATGACAACAGTACTGCCACCAGTTGCACCAGTGACAGGTGTTGTTACAGTTCCAGTAGAACCATTGCCACCACTTAGAGTAAACTTTGTTGAACTTGATGTTGAAGGATCTAATGTTCTTGCAACTCCATCTACAAAAACATTTACATCTGATGTTTCAAAAAATACAAAATCAGTAGGAAAAGTTGTACGAGAGTCACCCTGATTAACAGTGTAACTAATTCGTGGGGTATTTGCGCTCAATACTATAGTCATTAAAACCTAGTCCTCATTGCTCTTTCGAAACCATCATCTTCAATGTCTACTAAAACAGAAGTTAATTCGTTTACCATTCCTTTAATAAACCATAATCTCATATAAGGCAAATTTTTTATAACCTGCCTTGATCCTTCTCCGTATTTACCTTCAACAGCAAAATCATATAAACCCCTTGTAATATCTACACCTATTGCAGGTCCTGCACCACCAATAGCTGTGAGAGCATCAACAAAATTTTTCTCTTGTGGGAACTTTGGCTGTAATAATCCACCTGAAATATCAGGTCCACCTAGTGCCATACTAGTATTCATAGCTGTATAAAACAAATCACTATACATAGCCAATACACCTGAAGCATCTATTGATCGTGCAAACTTATCTTCAGCAGACATATTATCCCACTTAAAACTAACAAAATCACTTCCAAACTGACTCTTAATTGCAAGTGACATATACCCTAACCCAGTTGCAACAACAAAAGCGGCGGCTCTATTCTTTGCTTGACCTGTCATCATAGCGGCTGTAATCTTGTTTGCGGCGGCAAAACTGTAAGACCAGAACTGAAATGGCAATCCTGCTAAACCAGTTTCAATTCTAGTATAACCTTTGAATCTTTTATCTGATTTTAAACCAAATTTGTTACCAATCCATTGTGGAATATATACTACACCATCTGCAATAATTGGCTTATCAGCAGGAGTTCCCATTAATATTGTGTTCATTATACCATTATTTAATGCACCCCTGAATGTATCTAATGTTTCTTCAGGCACACCTGCTTCTAACCATTTTTCAGAATTACCTAGATAAACACCTGATCCATTTGGCTTAGTATTTTCTATAACACCATCATCAACAAGTTTTTTAATATCTTGTGCTTTCTTTTTATCTATATTGTATCTTCTTAAATATTCTATATCTTTTGCTTTCGCTACACCTTTGGCATCTTTAACAGCAAAATCAATTAGTTCATGTGTCCTAATTACAGAATCAAGTTTCTTCATAAGATTTGTAGCAGGTGCTAAACCATTTAAAAGATAGAAAACATTTCTAACTTTACTCATTGCAACATCATACTTCTTTTGAGATAAAGGATTGTTTTGTAAATCCTCAATCAATCTCATATGCACATCACCTTGAAGAATCTCTAATATTTCACCTGCAAGTCTACCTTCTCTTGCATTCATTCTTACTTTTGAATTTTGTAATATACCTTGTAGACCTTTCATAACATTGCCAAGATCATGCTCCATCAAAACCTTAGCCAAGTCAGGTAATGTACTAAACCCTGCACTACCAAGATAATTTAACTGTGCAAGATCTTTCAACATATTAACAAATCTTTGATCGAATCTATCAGGATTTCTTAAAACTCTACCTGCCACACGATCATACATATGTAAAAAGTCTTTTCTTACTTCATTCATTTTTGCAATAGATTGACCTGCATTAAACATATCTAACTCTAAATCAGCTATTACTTGATCTACAGATCTACCACCAAACTGTTTAGAAAACTCATATCTACCTGCAACTCTTTGTGTATATATCTTCATAACTTGTACTGGATTTCTTACAATATAATCAGTTACAAACTTATTAGGTATATCAAGTGTTCTGTGTCTAAAATGTTTTGATTTACCATGACCATAAAAAGCAATAGCATCATCAGTAACATCTACTCTTTCTTTTATAATTGTATCAACTGTAGCTTTTACTCTTTTAGCTATACCTACTGGATCTGTGGCTCTTTGTAGTTCTGCTGTTGTTAGTGCCTCAACTCTTTCAAGTGTTCCGTCTTTATTTTTTTTCAATATAGTTGGATTGTTTGTGTACCAATCTATTAGCTTAGATTCAAAGTCTACTCTATTGGCTTTGATTGCCGCAATATCCCAATATCTAGGAAAAAAGAACTCTTCATTATTTGGTGTAACTTTTGTTTTTTTAGAAAGCTCAAGATTATCTTTTAACATTTTTAAATCTTCTTGTATCTTTCTTATCTCAGGTATAACTCTATCATTTTTATAGTCATTAACTCTTCTCATTCTTATGCCAGAGATTTTAAATTTTTCTAATTTATCAAGAGTTTTATTTAGTTTAGCTAAATCAACAACTTCACCTCTAGTAAAAGCTATGAAGTCTTTTTCAAGCTGTCTTGCTTCTTCTGTAACAGAATATAGTTTTGCTTGTTTGCCAGTACGTTTAGCATATACTTCAGGATCTAATATTTCTCTGAGTTTCTTTACATAGTTTTGTAATCTAATATTTTCTTGAGTAATTTTTACTGTAAAATGTTGTGAGCTACCTATTAATCCTTGATCTCTGAGTCTTTTCTCCCAACGATTCATAAAATCATCAACAATAGTTTTTACTCTTTTATCTAAATCAGATAGTTTTTCTTGTTTTAATACTCTTGAATATGTGTCCTCAAGCCATTCATGATATCCCTTTTTTTGAAAATCTATATCCATAACATTCATATTCTTACCAGTATGTTCTGCATATAAAGCTCTAAGTGCATCATGTGCTTGGACATACTCACCATTACGAACTGCGGCTCTTGTATATACAGACATACCTAATGTAGCACCTAACTTATGTGCCACTTGTGTTAATCCTGCATCATTTGCTAATTTACTAAAAGCATTCTTAACAGCCAGTGGTAGCTCTTTACTTTGGAATACTTTTTTCATAGGTGTAACTAAAGCCTTATATACAAAATTATCTGTGTACCAGTTGGGTTGTAACTTAAACTTATCTATAGGCACACCATCAGCATCAAGCATAGCTTCATCTTCAGATCTTCTAATTGTAAGTTCAGTATTAACTTTACCAATCTCATCAATCATTTCTTGTTCTTGTTTTACAACAGCTTGTAAATTATTATTGTGACCGATTTCTTTATTTAGTTTAGTATTCTCTGCTTGTATTTCTTTTACTTTATCAATGCTAATAATATCACGAACACCTTTATTTTTATTGATAAGATCTTTCATATTTGCATCAATACGTTTTTGTGCTACCTCAACTTCTTTAATTTTTCTTTTAATCATTGCAGTTTGTTTTTTTGTAAGAAATAATTGTTTTTCTTGTGCTAATATCTTCTTTAAAAAATCAATTTGGTTTTTAGATAAACCTATATTTAAACCTTTTTCACCTCTAGCTTGTGCTAATAAATCTTCTTTAATTTTCAATAATGGCTCTGCAAATTTATCTCTTGCAGCTTTTATACCTTCTAAAAACTTAACAGTATCTTTAGCTTTCTTTGTTAAGCCTTTGTTTTGATTAACAATTTTATTTATTAATCTTTTTCTTTCTTTTAATATTTCATTATTATCTGCAAGTTTAGATCTAGCTATTGGTCCTTCTTGATCGTATATCCAAGTTAAATCATCTTTTCTTAACTTTTCTTTTAGTGATTGTAGTTCTTCTAATGAATTAGGTAAGGTTGCTTGTTCGTTTAATAGTTCTTGTTCTTTTGCACCTGCTAGTGGTCGTTGTGTAGTGTCTACATTATCTCTTGCTCTATTCAATGCCGCAACATCATCAGCTAAATTATTAAAATCTTTTATTTCTGTTTCTATTTCTTTTTGTGCTTTTCTGACTCTAAGTTTATTTACACCACCAATAGCACCACCTAATATTGCACCACCTATAGTAGCAATAGCAATATTACCTACTACTTCATCACCAGTAGCTAAAGGATCAAATGTATATCTTAGTGCCTCTGTTCCTGCTGACAAAACACCAACACTAGCACCAGTTCTAAAAGCACTAGTTGCCACAGTCTTACCAATAGAACCAAAAGGTAATGGCAATATATTTATAGGATCAAATATACCTGCAATGATTTGTTTACCTATACCTGCATTACTTAATATTCTTCTATTTTTTAGATTACGTCTAAGTTGTTTCTTAAGAAGTTTCATATGATCTGCATTTACAGCATCTTTTAAAACTTCTTCATATCCTGAAAAACCTTCCATATCAGCAAAAGGATTATAGTTTGGATCTCTTGCTTCTTCATCAAATTGTAAAGCAGATATAGCATCTATTACTGGATTATAAGTATAACCTAATGATGCTGATACAGTTTGACCAAATGATACTTCTTCAGGCTTTTCTACATCAGCTAACATCTTATAAGGTCTAAGAGTTGTTTTCATAACCTCTTGTGCTGACACAATATCTCTATATGGATTATAAGATTGTGTAGTAGTATCAAATAAATTATATTGCATAATTATTCCTCAGGATCAAAGTCTGGACTTACTATTTGTAATAACTCAGCTAAATCATAAACTACATCTACACCATCTTTTTTCACTGATTTAAATGTTCCATCATTTGCTCTATAAAATGCTATATACCTTACTCTTGAATTATCTGGTCCATATGGATCAGGTTGCAAAAATACTGGCACTCCACCTTTTTCATCTTCTCTTTTTTGTGTTAGAATATTTCTACCATAAGATGTTTTCATCATTTCTGTTCTTTCTAAATCATTTGGTGTATAATTTAAAAAGTATCTTGAATCTTCATCAGCAGTCAAAGGATCAGCATCTACTGGTATTTGTGACAAATCATTTTGTATAAACATTCTTACACCTTGACGTTGAACAGCATCAGGTATTGTGCGTAAAAATGCGTGTTTACTTCTATTTAATAAGTTGCCACCTTGAAAAGCATCTATAATCATTCCTTCACCATCAACATAAATATTAGCTTTTATGTTTTCAAAGTGATCTAAAATAATATTGCTACCCATATCCATAGATAAAAACATATCTAATATCGGTGCAAACTCTTCTGCTTCTCTTTGGTCAAAGTTTAATTTTTCTAATAAATAATCAAAAGAACTATTTATGCCTGATTCACCTTCTGCAAGATCAGATAAATTTGCTTTAAAAACATTAGAGTTTATATCTATATCTTGTCTAGTTTGTTTTAGTTTAAGCATTAAATCTTTTATATCAGGACCACCTTCTTTATCTGTGACAATACCAAATGTATTAGTTCCTAAAAATTGTGATAAAGTATTTGCTACTGATAACATCTTATATGTTTTTTTATCTAGTACATCATATAGTCTATCAACTTGACTGCCACCTTTATCAACTTTTGTATATTTATTAAAATAATTTAATGCTTGATTTATGGAGAAAGCAGATCCATTAGCATTAACTGCAAGATTCATTAGTTCTAATACTGGTTGTGGAAAAAATCCATTACTCATAACAAGATCAAGAGCAACAGCTTTCTTTCTTTCAGGTGAACCTTCTTCAGCCTGAAGGTCATCACTAAACTTCCCTTGAGCAAAATATTGTAAGTTAACATCATAGTATGTTTTTAAATCATTTGCTCGTTTTGGAGAATGCACACCTAAACCATTTTCTGCTTCAAAACCTACATTTTGTATTCTTAAATTTTCTGCTTCATTTTGCTCGTTCTTCAATGCAACTATTGATGCTGAGTTTAAAGCAGATTTAAATGTATCTTTAATATAACTATTATCTGATACTGCTGAATTAAAAACTTTTTCTATATTTTTTGCTACAGTCAGTTGTTTAGCAGTTAGTCCTTTTTCACTTTTATTAACAATATAATTTAAAAGATTTTCTTTTGATGCAGATGTAGTAAATAAACCACTACCTTTAATCATTTTATCAGCAATGTTATGAGAATATTTAGCTAGTTGTGTTCTAATTTCTTTATCACTAAGATCATATCCAACAACTTCATTGCCAATCTTTCTAGTTTTAAATTGTCTTTGTGCTACAATTTCATTAGTTTTTTTCTGTATAGTTTCTATATGATTAGCATTAACAACACCACCTGCACTTGATATTTCAGATCCTAGTGTATATCCATCATTATAAAAGTTTTCTTGTACATTTTGTTGAAATATATATGAAGCATTCTTTTTTTCTATTTGTGTTTCATAAAAGTTTTTATCTTTTGTTTCTGCGGCTCTAACTGCTCTTGCATTAGCTTCATCATTAGATACTATAGTCAAAGTTGCATTCAATTCATCTAAAGCATAGTCATCTTTATTTTGATCTTTTATTAATTGTAATACTTGTTGTTCATATTTAGTTAATAACTGTTTACCATTTTGATCTAATGTATCTTTACCATTTAGAACACTTTGTCTTACTGCTCTTAAAAACTTGCCATCTTTTCCTGCAATCAAACCTCTCATAAGACCTTTTACTGTAGCAGATTTAATCTTTCTAAACTCTGCTCCATGTATGCTTGGGTTTTGATTATTTTCAAATAGATTGTCATTATTATCTTGTACTAACTTATCTATAATAAACTTAGATACATTTAATTCTTGTGTTAGTTCTGCAATACTGTTGTCACCAGTTAGGTTGCTATTTGCTCTGACACTATCAGCAATAGATGTAATGTAATCATTATTTGTTTGTGTAATTATTGATTGCTTGTTTACTGCGGCTACTTTCTGAGCATCATTGAATTCATTAGTTGCCATATCCTGAAAGTGTTGTGATGATACTTTAGCAATATCTTGTGTAATAACACCTACATAATCATTACCACCAAATCGCTTTACATCTTTTAGATACTCACCCATTCTAACTTCAACATTTTGCTTAAACTCTGCTGAAGTTTTTGAGTTACGTCTTATATCCATAATTGCATTATTAATATCTAAACGTAATGCTTCACCATATCTTTGTCTTACTATTGGCTCTGCACTTGCTTTAGCAACATCACTTAATGTAGAATCTATTGGTTTAAACTGTAAGTTACCATTACTATCTCTTACATCTATGCTCATAGATCTAGCATAATTTTTACCAAACTTTTCTTGGTCTGCTGTAGCTCTAGCAAAAGCTTGTGTAGCAATATTATTAGCTACATTTGCTAAAGTATTAGCCGCTTCTTTACCACCCATATCTGTACTAACAACACCAACTGGTCTATTTATAAATGATGTAGGTTTTGCTTTTAAAAATTGTACCATTATGTAGAAATCCCACTACCATAACCTACTCTTTTAAAAGCAGGTGATAAAGCACTACCTGTTGGTGAGTTTGGCATTAAAGGTTGTGCTTTCATTGCTCCACTAAATAATGTTCCAAATGCTTGATATCTATATGCTCTTGATAAGTTCCTACCTTTTTCCATAGCCACTGTTTGTGCCAGTGACAATCTAGCTTGTTCATTTAATGATTGTAAAAATTTACGATCTGTTTCAGTAGCCATTTCTGTTTTTGCTCTTTCTTGTATAGCTTTATAACTTCTATCTGATCCCATATCTCTACCTGATATTCCAGATAATGCGTCATTAGTTCCTAAAAAAACTTGTAGGTTTGCCATGCGATTATTATGATCTTGCAAAGATGCTAATTGTGCGCCTTCTATTTGTCTTTGAAGTTGTCTACGTTGTAAAGCCGCTTCTCTTTTGGCAGCTTTTGCCGCACTCATAGAACCCATAAAAGATATTGCAGTTGAACCTATTGCTAATGCTAATGGTAATCCC
>TARA_R100000231_G_scaffold1811_4_pt1 | contig 11324 bp, 14 predicted proteins | sample TARA_R100000231 | Tara Oceans TARA_R100000231 (sample SAMEA2620565) | marine metagenome | biome: marine biome (ENVO:00000447); feature: surface water layer (ENVO:00002042); material: "saline water (ENVO:00002010), including plankton (ENVO:xxxxxxxx)" | depth 5 m | reverse complement strand
CACTTCAGTTGAAGTCAAAGCAGCTAAGGCCGCAGCCGCACCAGACTGACAACCTGACAAAGCGTCTAAGTCAGCATCATAAGCCTGTATGTCTGAGCCAATGGCTAGACCTAAATTTGACCTACTAGCTGACGCACTCGTCCCGCCTGTACCCCCATCAGATATAGCTAGAGTCCCTGTGATAGAACTAGCATCTAGTTTTAAAGCTATTTTTGATGATTCAATTACAAGACCGCCATTTGACTTTAAGTCAACAGATAAAGTATTTCCAGACTTAGACAGCCCATCAGATGCCACCACTTGACCCGCGCCAGAGAACTGAACAAAGGACAAATTATTCGTTGCCACCACCGCAGATCCCTTATCAGAACTGCAAACAAACCCATTATCGCCATTGACAGTGCCGCTTTCAACGAACATAAATGCTCCTGACGCATCAGAGCCAGCAGCCATATCATCAGCCCTTGCTGGTGATGACCCGACTATGTAGATACCGTTCTCGGACGCACTAGACTGGTCTTTGACCAATACTCGATCATTTGTTGAAAGAGATACACCATCTAAAGTGTCGCCATTATTTAGAGCAGTTGCGATAGTAATGTTCGCAGTCGTGGCGGCGCGGACAGAATCTTTAATATCTAAGCCCTGTGCGACTCCGTCAACATAACCTTTGTTTGCCGCATCATTATCAGCAGTAGGATCAGCCAAGTTTGTAATCTTTTGACTGTTAAGACTTACAGCACCATTAGGGGCAGTAAATTGATTTAGTCTTAATAGATCAGCTGCAACTAAAGATCTGAAAGTAGGAGCCGCAGCCGAGCCAGAGGTTGGGCCAGCTAAAATTGTATTTGCAGTTCTTGTATCTGTCTTGTTAAAAAATGCTCCAGAACCACCAACAGTAATGATTGAACTAGCAGATGGTGGGGTCGATCCATTATCACCAAAGCCATAATATAATTTCAGATCCGCTTCATTAAATGCTAATTCTGATGGAGATAAACTTGAAGGCGCACCAGCACTGCCGCTTGCTGCTCTTTTTTTAATTCTTATTGTGTTAGACATGGCCTAAAAATTTCCTCCATTAACAAGTGTCAGTTTAGTGGTTGTTGGATCTGCTTTAAATTTAGCAGAACTAGCGTCATAGTAAACAACTGAGCCATCTACTTTATTAAGTTCATCAAGATCTAACCCTTTTGGGCCTTGAGGCCCTGCAACTTTTACAGTAACAACTCTGGTTTCGCCATTTACTGTGACTGTGTTTTTGTTTTGGGTAATGTTGATGTTGCTCATCAGATAGTTGTATAGCCCTCACTTACAAATATAGTACCTTCTATATAATATTCACGCTCATCTGAAGCATTTACAAGTAAAACGTCATAAGCTAGTTCATTTGGTGTGAATTGTGTTGTCTGAACATCAGTCAAGCTAATTTTAAATTCTCCGTTGCTTCGATTCGTATATGTAATTCCAAAATCTGCATACTTACCTGTCCGAGATTTGTCCCAGACTTGCGCTGCTACGGTGTAGCCTACAAGTGAAACCGCATCGTCATTGGAATCTGTAATTCTAAATGACTCAGCGTGATCTGCCCTTCTTTGAACAGTAAAATCATAAGTTCCAGCGATGATGGCCATTTAGCTATATGGTGATGTGCCAAGTATATCAGTTTTCCATTGAGCTTTGAGTGCGTCTGTATCAGATGCGGCAGCAATAGCAGAGTCTGCTGGTGCGTCCCTTAACGCTTGTTTTTTAGTAACTATATCTGTAGTTGAAGCACCTGTTTCAAGTGCTTTCTGAAATTCAATATCAAGTTCTGCAAGCTTTGATTTTCTTGCAATTCTTATGTTATTTTTATGAATTTCTTTGGCTTTCGCCATGTCTACTCCAAATCCCATAATGAGTTACTCCGTATAAGTCCAAGCGTTCCTAAATGATCTATCAGTAGGAACAGCAGTTTTATCTATAATATAAGAAGTTTTGCCAGCTGGAACATCTTTCGCCTGTATTTCTTCAACGGATAATGGACAATTATCTGCTGGTGAGACAATACACAAATTACCTGAGTCATCTGTGTAAACAATTCGTTTATCTGAGTTAGCCATAGGTTTTTCTTTTTAGTATAACTTAAGGGTGAAATACGACAATCGAAACCCTATCTTGGTTGTCGTTAGCACCGTCATCTAAATCTCCTGTTCCTACATAAACAAAGGCTACATTTTTATTTAAGATAAATGGAGTGTTATCAATATCATCTAGGCCGTCTGCATAGGTATCTCTATTAATTCCTGATGTGCCAACTGTAATGTAATTCGTATTAGAAAAAGAAGTAGAAAAATTAACTGTATAATTCCCTGTCGATCTATGGGTTACGCTGCTGACGTTATAGCTAGTGATAACACTTGTTGATCCTTGTGCTGAAAATTCAACAGCTGCTCTTGCTATGCCATCTGATAATTCTGATGGAGTAACGCTGTTACCTCCGCTTGTATCTTGAATTGTACCGACTTTAAGAGTTGACATAATTACTTATCTCCAAAACATTGAAAAAGGATAAAATCACCATCATTTAAAGCATTGTCTAATTGGGCGCACATAACCTCGCAAGATCCAGAAAGCATAAGGTTATTAGAAATATTTATATTTGAACTAAACTGACATAAGGCTCTAGGAGTTGTTCTATTTGAGCCAGCAGTTGATGCAGCACCTGTCCAGCTATAGTGATTGTTTGAATAAGATGTGGAAAAATTAAACTTGTATCTTCCAGTAGCCATATCCGTAACACTAGAAATACCAAAACTAGCTCGAATTACCATACTATAACCATTCAAGCTGATCCACTCATTTGCAAGCATACCTTTTTCTACACCCGAACTGTTTTGAAAAACAGGTGGATTAGAATTAAGACTTTTAATTGTAGCTACTGATAAAGTACTCATGGCTTAGGATATGTGTCTTTAACTGATTTAATGTGAGTTGCCCACGAACCAGTTGTATCTAGCTTACCAGCAACCATATCTGCGTACAACATATCTAATTGCTCAACGATAGTTTTGTAAGCTACATATCTTTGTCTGGAATAATTGAGATTATTATATGCAGTAACAAGTTCAGCTAGTTTTGCGTTACATTCTTCCTCTGTAGGTTTTTTGCTATAAGTTCGCCATTCAACATTTGCGTAAGTTTGTTCGCCATTAATTATGAATGTAGCAGTTGGGTCTAAAGCTAATATCGCATCAGATATCTCTGGAGAGTTAAATTGACCTGATCTGTGTTCTAAAGTTGCCATTATGATGGGGAAACCTCCATTGCAATTACTGTACTAACTGCTCTTTGACGAGCATCTGTAGTTCCACTAGCTACGTTTCTATTGTAATAAAAAGTTCCACCATTACCTCCACAATCTATACATATTTGATAGCTTACCTGAGATGTTGTGTTAGGTGAATCGAGATACATAATTTCAGCCATTTCCATAGTATTTGACGCATCATTATGGTAATTGTCAGCCCAACCGCCATACCCACGCGCTGCGCTTCCAGAGGTTTCTCCATTCCAAACTTCTGATCCGTTTCTTGTAAAACCTAAAACTGACTTGTAAAGAAATGAAAGACTGCTAAATTCTCCACATATTCTACCTATTAATAAAATTTTGCTACTTGAACTGCGTGGTGTTATTGAAACTTGAAAATTACCACCTAGCGAATTAAGTGTATTAGCACTACATGAAATCGTACCAGTTTGAGTAGCTTCTTTTTGTATTACTTGGATTATTCCACCGTTAGCACCACTACTAGCACCACCAACAGGAACAATAGAATTTACTTTAAGCTGACTCATTTAAACAACTGTCCAAGTTTCGCCACTTCCGACAGTGACCGTTACTCCTGATTGTATAGTAATTGGGCCAAAGCTGCCAGCATTTTTTCCGTTTGTAATTGAATAGTTAGATGTGATTATTTGATCGTTTTCCCAAAATATTTCATCATTGCCACCTCCTTCAGCACCACCTCCAGCTTCACCCCAGCTTAGTTGTCCAGAACCGTTTGATATTAAAGCATATCCGTTTACTGGTGAATCTGTGGCTGGCAAAGTGAGAGTTACATTGCTTGATACAGTTGCTGGAGCTTGTAGGGCAATATAATTACTGCTGTCAGAATCTGCAAATCTTATATCAGATTGTGCCTGTAAAGTAACTCCATTCTGATCTAAAATTATTTTTTCTGATCCAGCAAAAGTTAACCCTATTTGATTTGTACCAGTTTTGAATAACCCTGTACCGCTGTCTCCAAAATTTAATGATGGCGCAGAATTTGAGCCTGTAGAACCAGTTAATACACCAGTTAAAGTACCTCCTGATGTTGGTAGAAATCCAAAATTCGTCTGACTTACATCGCCTAGCTCTACAAAATCTGAATTAGCTGCGTTTCTTATTTTTAGTTTATTAGTATCTGTGTTGATGTGTAATTGATAAGCTGCAAGATTAGCAGAGCCTGATGGATCTCCCGCTGCACTATTTACAGTTCTAAGAGATTCAAAAATGTCTTTTATTGCAGTTCTTACAGCAAGACCTGTGCCATTATCAGGCGAAAAATTACTAGAACTTTCTTTTCCTGTAGAATTAACTCTTGCCATTTAATTAAGCTCCCTTTCCATATCCTAACGCTTGAAATGTAAATTTCACATCTGTAGGTTGATTAGATGAGTTCTTAAACAATATTGTAAACCCTGTCCCAGAAATTGAACTTAAGACAAAGAAACCGCCTTGTGGCATATCTTCTGGTGAAATAACTATAGACGGTAAAAATGCAGTAGTTGAGCCGCCTATATCATTTGTTCCTGTGAAGAATGGCTTACCAAAGACAACTGATAAGCCACTAGATGATGTTCCTGACTGCAAAGGTGTAGATATGATATTCCCTCCTGATTGATATTTGTTTTCAGTTCTAGATGGTAAGAAAGCATCAAAACCTAATTCAAGAAATTTGATATTTTCATTTACATCAACTGAAGTTAAGGTGCTTGTAAATTTGAAAGCTCTTCCAACAAATGAAGCATTGAAAAGACTTTGCAAAGATGTATATGTAGAGGCATCTGTTGATGTTTGGACTTGTAGTTTTGATTTTAAACGATCACTTCCAGCCCCATCAAAATTCAATCTTGCGTCTAAATCAGGTATTGAGTCAAATTGATCTGATACAAAAAAACCTTCAGACTTTATATGTCGCCTTAATCTAAGATTTGTGAAAACTGAACCCAAATCAAATACAGAGGCAAATTCATAAGTTCCTGATAAATTGGCAGCTGGATTAGTTAGCTGTAAAACACCAGAGCTAACACTTAAATTTGTTTTATTTCCGCTGAAGCTAGTTTGTTCTCTTTGACTTTTTATTAGTAATTCGTCAGCTATCTCAGGTAATGTTAATTCTACTTTTGCCTCTGTAGCTGAAACTCTACCACCCACATCGCGGAACTTAAGACTGTAAGTCCCTGCTAAAGCTGGTAGGGTTATTTCATTGGTTGATCCACTTATATTTGTATTGACATCAGTAGAATTTGCAAATGTAGCTGAAGCTAATACGGTTGGACTATGCCTAATGACACAAGCCCCTCCAAACTCTACATCTAAACTTGTAGTCTTATCCCATGATAATTTAACTTGTGTGTTACTTATTGGTTCTAGCTCAAAGCCTGTTGGATTCTCAGGAACTTCAGTTAATCCAAGTGTATCGACACTTTTTTCAGTTGGTGTTTTACTTCTTTCTCCATTGCTGTTAATTGTAAAAATTTGAATATTATAAGTTCCAGCCTCTGAAGGTAATATTTCATAATCAGATTGCTGCGTATTTATAACAACTGGATTTTCTTCATCTTTCGTATAGATTAATTGATAGCCAGATGCGCCCTCAACTGATTCCCAGTCAATAAATAGTTTTGGCACAGGTCTATTATTTACTAAAACAATTTTTTCCTGTATAGCCTTAGTTCCATCTTCTCTGTCAACCACATTAGGTGATGGCAACTGACTTGTTAACAAGTTGATATTCTTTGCTGGTAGTGGAGTGCCATCTTCTACAGCAGAATATTTACCAGCATTAAAATTAACAGCTGTGACAGTGAAGGTCTTATTTTGATTTTCTTTTATATTTAAAATTCTAAATGATTGCGCCTCTAAATCACCAGACTCCAAAATATACGGACTGTTCACTACTGGTATTGAAGAAAAATTATTAGACACATTTACTTCATTAGTGTTTGTATAACTTGTGATACTTCTAGTTTCTACAAGACCAGTACTTAAAAGGCACGAAATAGTTGGACTAGCGGACAAATCAGGAAAATTAGTTTGCGTTGCATCATCAACCGTAATTTTCACATTTGTTGCTGCTTTTATAAGTCCACCTCTGCGAGTAGCAGATTTTACTCTATCTGAAATTCCAATAATATCTCCGATTCTTAAAATAGAGCCAGCTGCAATATTTGTCACAAAAACAACTGTTTCTGTTTGATTTTGCTGAGTATGTAGAAACCATTTGCCGACCCTTTGTGCCATACCTCTTGAAGTAGTGCCAAATGTGTTTATTGTTTTAGTTTGTGTACCGTAGTTTGCCTGTGCAGTTGTATCTTTGACGGTAACATAATCAACATCTTGTGTATCTAGATCAAAATAAGAAACATTTATAACATTGAATCTAGTTTTTTTCGATGTACCAGAATAAGTAAATTCTCCGTCAACTACATTCGCATTGTTGAATACATAGTCAAAACTTATAGCACTAGGGTTAGATATGTCTTTTGGTGCGTCTTGAGCCACTTTTATGGTTCCTTCTTCGTAATATGGCATAGCCCTCATGACAGAACAAATGTCTTTGATGATCGACATTGCTTCGCGCCTAGTCTGGATATTTACATTTAACGAAAATCTAGGCTCTTGCCCTCCGTTTCCATCGTCAACTAATTCACTACAATAGTTGCTGACTTCGTAAAAACTAAAAGCATCTAGTTCTGCCTCAGGCAAAGCGCAGCCACTTCTGGTGTCAGTCAAAAGATCGTATAAAATCCAAGCTGGATCACTGCACCAAGCTTTTGTCCCATGAAATGACCCATTAAAAGTACCACTATATGTAAGCCTTCCATTTGAATAATCTACTGTCGCATTATGAGGTATTTTTATTAATTTTCCTCTAATACGGAAAAACCTTCGAGGCGCACTTGTAAATAATTCAGAACTAAATCTAAGAGAAGAATATGCAATGTTAGGGTAATTATTAGATTCACGAATTATCTGTCTAATCTCTGCAAGTCGCATAGTGTTAAAAGTGTTGTTATTGCCTACATCGTTGCCTCTTTCTAAACTTATAACTACTGGAAAAAATGAACCTGATTGTCCAGCTGCATTTCTATTAAAACCAGAGATATTTCTTAGGTTAATACCATAATCCCGATTGTAAGCGTTAAAACTTTTTCCTGTTACTCTTTGATTTATTACTGTTCTTATTGATCCATTATTAGGATTAACCTTAATAACCACTCTCACTGCTGTTGATTCTCTGTTACCAGTATCAGTATTAAGTTTGAAAAACTGATCGAATTTTACTTTTACTTGAACTGTATCAACATCTGTGTTTGTGATAGTCCCTGACCTAGCAGTAGCTGAACCACCTACAGGAAATGTACATTCTTGCCCTTTGTCTCCTGTAATAACTTCACTGCTTTGTTGCTCTGCCGCGTCTAGAACTTCATTATTTGCAGTTCCATCTTGAAATTCAAAGGTGACTCTGTCTTGCGGATAATTAAATTCGTTTGCACTAGGACTTGTATTACTTGCATCAGCTTGCAAAACAGCTGTTTTATTTAAAAATAAATCTTTTAAAAAAGCATTTTTATAAGCATCACTACTCTTATCAGTTATTCTTGCCTTACTTGCAGTAGCAGAACCCTCTATCTGACCTTCACCAAGAGCATCTATAACTGTACCGAAGTCAATAGATTTTAACTTACCATTTGGCAGTAAAGCGTCAATAATTTCTCTTCCAATAAAAGGCATAATTAACTGTTTACGACTTGGAATGTGTCAATCGAAGAGCTAACAACTGTGCTACCAACTAAAACCTCACCATAAACGATATTAATTGGAACACCTTGTTTGCTATTGTTCAACAATCCAGTGAAGGCATAGCTTGGGTCTTGTGGATCTTCCTGTCTTGCTGATTGAAATGGTTTAGGATCTGGGGTCAATAAATCTGTAACTCCACTAATTAAAAAGCTTACACCTATTGTTGTCAAAGCACTTGCTATTGATACTCCTAAAATTGTAGCTGTAAAAATTCCTCCGACTGCTGATGCAACTGCGCCAGCCCCTAAAAATGCGGCTGCTAAAAAGAAGAACTCACCATGAACCACAGGAATTATTTTTATATCACTTTCTGTCTGCATATCTAACAAATCCTCTGTAATTTTTAAATCTCCAGCCATTACACAATATTCTTGTTCTTTAATATGCTCTCTAACTCCTTTAAAATTTGACATTAAAAAAGAAAAAGCCTTTCTCGGAGTATCAGCTTTTATCTCAAAACTAGACTGCCCGATAAATTTTCTTAATCTGCCATAAACTGTAACTTTAATCATTTATTTCTGAAGGATATACAACAATAATAGACTCTGTATTAGGTTCCACAAGAAAGAAAGGTAAATCTAAGTATTTACAAGTCAGTCTATCAGTATGACTAAAAGCAAGTTCGCCATCAGGGTGGCTGTGTACTATACCAAGCACTTCCCCTAGATCTTCTCCATTAGCATAATCTATTGGATCAATAACAAATGATTTTTCTTTGTAAGCCTTTGAGATGTTCTTACATTTCCAATATATTTCACTATTATTTACGTTAATTATTAAACCACAACACTCCTCTGGATAAACCTCTGAAGCGTGAGTAAAAGCATCTCTAGCCCATTCGTATTCTTTTTTCATATAAACGTCCCCACAGCTGGAAAAATGTCTCTAGTGACTGTTCTTTGAGGAACTAATCTATTTTCTAAGTCGTGTGCCGCAGTTAACTCAAACTGTATTATCTGCCTGTTTTCTACGGATTTTCTGTCAATAACAAAAATTTGATCTCGCAACCTATCAGAACTAGGAGTTCCGAAAGGATTAGAACCTGAGGTGAAATTATCATTGTCTAGGGCAGATGCTAGTGGTAACTTCCTTGTGAGTTTCGCATCAATCAAATCATTATTAGGTGTCACTTGATTAACTTGCTGTAAAAAATCAGTCATAGTAATAGCCAAACCTGTATTTGGATCTTTTACAATTCCACCTAAATTTGCAAAAGTCAATAATGGTCTTGCAATAACTCCTGTACTATTAGTCTCAAATCCCTCTGCTTTAACTGCAACTCTTTGATAAGATTCATTTTGGTATCTTATTTCCCCAAAATTATTAAGATTAGCACCAGCGTGAAATCGGTAAACTGTAGGCAAACTCTGTGGATTTCCTGTAGCAATATGCTTGCCAACAATTAAAGTAATCTCAAAAAGCTCTATCACAGAACTTGGATTTACTTTATTTAGTTCAACAAAAGGTATTGCCATTAGGGTTCAAAAACTTCTTGAAATGTACAAGTCAATCTAACCCGATTTAAAAAAGGTATCGTTCTTGGATAGTTGGTGCAAATAAATTTTCGTGAAATCGTTTCAGTTGGCAATGTGAAATCAAATGATTCATTATTTGTTATTCTTGCATTTAAAAAAGCAATAGCTGTATCAGATTGAGATTGAGATATTTCAAAAACTAAATTAGCAGTCACTGGATTTGTATTTAAACCTTCCGATAATCTTTGTTGATATCCGTCCCCAAAATTGACAATATTTATAGAGGGTCTATGGGTGATTCTAGTGTTATATGTTGGCTGTATATCAACCTCAGTATTAAAATTAGCCATTATGCAAGTAAACCTCCTGATCTTTTTTGATTAATGATTTCAGCTTGTATCGCTGCGGCAAGCTGCTCACCAAACTGATTTGACTCAGCATCATTACCTTGAACTGAAGTACCAGAGGCATCAACATTAACAACAATGTTGTTTGTAATAGATTCACCACCAATTTTATTATTAGGAATAACAGTGCCAGCAGAACGAGGAACAAAAAGCTCAGGGCCTCTCTCACCAACTACAGAAATTTTGTTTACAGGTGGTTTTCCACCGTTTGCAAATAAGCCACCAAGAACTCCTCCTAAGATACCGCCTAAAGCACCTCCTAAACCTTTCTTCTCTCCTCCACCAAAAGCCTCTCCAAAGCCACCAAGAAGCTTGTCTATCTGTGCATCAATAATCTTGTCTCTTATGCGGTTCAATACATTTGTCATAGCCTCTCCAAATGATTTAGCCCCTGTTATAGCGTCCCTTAAATTATTTTTTATACTGCTTTCGATCTCTTCGCCTACAGCCATCATTTTTTCTTTTAGTTTATCTGTTTCTTCTTGATTCTTTTTAATTTGTTCTTCTTGTTTTTTTAATTCTTCATTTTGTTTTTTCTTTGCCTCAGTTATTTTTTCTTCTGATTCAAGAGTTTTTAATCTTCCATCTAACATTCTCAACTCTGCCTGTTCTTCTGCCAGCTTTGTTTGCAACATACTTTTGCCTCGCTTTCCAGAACGAGCTAATTGATCCTCAATTTTTTTTATAACTTTAAGCTGTTCATCATAAGCTTTTTGTACATCTTCCTGACCACCTTCATTAATTAAGTCTTGGAATTTTTTTGCCTCATTTCTTGTTTTTATAAATGCAGTTGCAAGGCCACCAACAACCAAAGCAAAAGCACCAACGCCAGAGGCCAACATTGCAATTTTCAAAGCACCAAGAGCAACAGTCGTAGCCCCAATGCCTTTAGCAGCAAGCAAAGAAGATGCAGTTAGACCTGTAAATCCACTTTTTGCAAGTAAGGCTGCTGTTCCGACCATGCTTAATTTGGTTAATAATGCAGTTACAGCACCAGTTACCAAAGGAATAGCTAACGCTAAAACTTTTGCAGTAACAGCAATTTTGGCAAGTAATATCACAGCTTGTCCAGCATTAGTTCCAGAAAACTCCAACAGTTTATTTATAAGATCTGTCAATAATTTTGTAACACCCTCAACTGCTGGTCTAAGTTCAGAACCAAGAGCAATCGACAGATCCTGTGTAGCATTTTGAAAGTTTTTAAATATTTGTGTTGGATCATTTTTTAATAATTCTTCCAAGAACCCGCTGCCTTCTTTTCCTACTCTTCCCAAAGCTCTAAGAACCACATCACTGGTCAATTTTCCTTCAGCAGCTAATTTTTTAAGT
>TARA_R100000231_G_scaffold2359_5_pt1 | contig 11332 bp, 10 predicted proteins | sample TARA_R100000231 | Tara Oceans TARA_R100000231 (sample SAMEA2620565) | marine metagenome | biome: marine biome (ENVO:00000447); feature: surface water layer (ENVO:00002042); material: "saline water (ENVO:00002010), including plankton (ENVO:xxxxxxxx)" | depth 5 m | reverse complement strand
TGGTAATCAGGGTGGTAATCAGGGTGGTAATCAGGGTGGTAATCAAGGCGGCAATCAAGGTCAAGGACAGGCACCATAATGGCAGTACATAATTTCAATTACACATTTGAATTTGTTTCTTTAAAAGCAGTTCTTATGGATGATACAAAAATAGTCAATCAGGCTACTTGCAAGATATCAGCAGTAGATCAGACTGATTCAAGTAAGACAGGATCTTCTTTAGAAACAGTATATTTTTGCCCATATGACAGAGCAAAAAGCTTGCCAGACAGCAGTTTTATAGACCTAGATTCCTTAACAGAGGCAAAGGTTGTTGAGTGGGTTGAAAAGGTTTACGAAGATAAGTCCAGTTTAGATGCATTATTTACATTTTTAGTTTATGGTGCAGATGTATTAAACCCACCAGAAGAAGGCGGATAAGCTTTGATAGATATAATAAAAAGTGATATCTTACAAGAAAAATGTTAGCTCAGGTTGATGTAAGAGTTTACTGGGATTTCATAGCCCCTGGTTTGCGGGAAATAAAAGAAGAAGCAAATCCAGAGTGGCGACCAGAAGACATTTACGGAGCTTTGGTAAATAACATTGCAGAGCTTTATGTAGATATAGAGCAAGAACCATGTGAAAGCTTTATCATTCTACAAGAAAAGCCCAGCATGTTTCAGCCAACTAAGTCCTTATTAATCTGGGTGGCATATGATAAACGAGGCGAGGCAGCTGATAAATACATGGATTATATAGAAGACATGGCAAGAGAAAGAGGTTGTAATAAAATAGAATTTTGGACAGCTTGGAAAGGATTAGCAGATGCTTTATCTCATAGAGGTTATCAAATAAAACTTTATTTATCGGAGAAAGAACTATAATGGGCGGTGGCGGATCAACCAAAATAAAAGACACAGCAGCACAAAAAGCTTTAGCTTCAATAGCTGCACAAAGATTTAATCTTTATCAACAATATTATGTTCCTCTAGAAAATGAATTTATGGCTAATGTAGCAGCCATGAAAGATGAGTCGTCATTCAAAACTGTAGAAGGATATGTAAGTGCTGTTCAACAGCCACAGTTTCAAGCAGCCAGAGCAAATATGGAAAGACAGGCTTTTGCTCAAGGAGTTGACCCTACAAGCGGACAATACCAAGCAGCTACATCAGCCATGAATCAAGCACAGGCAAGAGGCATGGCACTTGGTCAAACTGAGGGATTGTCTGGTCAGTTAGATAGATATTATCAAGGTATGCAAAATATAGTTGCTATGGGTCAGGGACAGGTTGGAGGTGCTATTAGTGGACTTGGTGATGTTGGAGAGCTCGCCTCAAGAAGGGGTATTGCTGAAGCACAACAGGCTTTTCAAAAAGGTCAAGCAGGACAATCAGTAATAGGAACAGGTTTAGGTTTTGGAACAGGTCTGTTTTTAGGAGGTGGTAGTGGAAACAGCTAGAACAAGAATAGATCAACACGAAGAGATATGTGCCCTGCGTTATAAAAACATTGAAGATCGTTTAGATTCTGGTTCAAAAAGATTTGTTAGATTAGAGTCCATGATTTGGGGACTATATGTTCTTATCATTGGCTCACAAGTTATAGGAGCATTGTTGTAATGGCTTTTTATACTGGAGGATTGCCTCTTTTTGGACCTCAAGATATGAGCGGTGGTTACGGTAACTATGGTGGTGGCATGGCTGGCAACTATGGGCAATCTGGGGGCAATCTTTATGTCAACCCATTTAGACAAGGCGATCAGTCTGCTCAAGATACTTTGGCTGATCTATATGAAGCTGAGTTCCAAGATTACCTAAATAGATTCTTTCCAGTAGAACAAGATTTAATTAGACAAATGACTACAGGTTTTGGTGAGTTACAGCAAGAAGAAATCAATAGGGCTCAAGGTGCTGTAGCTAGACAGTTTGCTAATACAAGAGGACAAGAAATGAGACGACAGGCTGGTTTTGGTGTATCTTTAAGACCAGAAACACAAACAGACTTTCAAAGAGCTGAAGCATCTTCGTTAGTCGCAGCAAGAAACTTTGCTAGGATGAGATCAGAAGAAAGAAGGATGCAAATTTTATCTGGTGGGCTAGGAAGCGGCATTACTGATAGATCTTTAACACAAGGAGGATTAAGTGGCTAGAGGATTAGGCGGACTATTGGCAACAGGGCAAGAAACAAAAAAGCAAGCAACAGCTGGGTTGCTTGGTGCAGCTAGGCTTGAAGCACAAAAAGACATTGCAGAAAGAAATCTTAGTATGCAGAAAGAGGCAGCAGAGCAAAGCCTTATGGGTATGGGTGCTGGAGTAGGTGCATATTTAGCAGCAGACGCAGCAATAGCAAAGGCAGCAGCATCAAAGGCAGCAGGAGGAACTTTGCTTGCACAAGGTGGAGCAGCTCTTGGTGCATTGGCAGGACCAGTGTTGCTAGGAGTTGCGGCAGCAGCATTACTTAACAAATTATTTGATTAATTATGAGTTTAGCAAGCGGATTTGAGTCAGGTTTTAATTTAGCATTAAAATTCAATCAACAAAAATTAGACGAAGAAAGACAAAAAAAACAGCTTGAGCTTACTGATGTTCAGATTAAAGCAGCCGAACAAAAAATGAAAACTGATCTAGCTTCTTTTGATATTGATGCAGAGAAGAAAAAGTCAGAGACAAGAAAGAATGAGGCTATGGTCCAAAGCTATAATGCTGGGACTATTCTTAAAGAAGCACAAACACAAGGTGTTTTAACTGAAAATGCTGCAAATAAAATTCGACTAGACTATGAAAGAGGTAGAGCTGGTTGGATGGAAACTGTTAGCTTGATCGATCACTTTAGTAATTTGCCGACAGATCCACAGGCATTAGAAGAGCACATGTATTTTGGTGAAACAACATATGAGCGACTTAAAGCTGAAGGATTTGACTTTCTTGAAATAGCCACCCCAAAAGTATTGGATGCCTACCTAAACCTACAACCTGTTTTAGAATCTGGTGATTTTACAAAAATAGGTCCTTCTTTTGCAGACGATCTTACAACAATTTATAAGTCAGACATAAATCTTTTCAAGGGAAAACAATTTATTAGCAATGATGGTGAAGAAGGCTCTATAGTAGATATAAGACTAAACGGGGATATAGTTGGAAAAGAAAATGGTTTAAATGCGGTAATAGGTGCTACATTTACGGTTGATGTCGATGGCGAACAAAAAGAATTTGAAGGATTTTTACCCGACTTAAGTGGTTCAAGTGTTCAACAAGACTTGGAAGGAGTTGATGCGAAGGCTGTATCTATTCGTGATGCGACTGACACAATGAGTGCACTTAGGACTGTAGCCGCACAATTCTCAGAAAATCCAAATCTTATTAAAGCAGCTGAAGAGCTTGGCAAATTCAAAATTCAATATCAAGAAGACCTTCTTTCACAGGGTAAAAAAGGAAAAGGAGAAACACCACAGAAACTTGACATGGTAACAGTAAGAGAAACTTACAACAAAGCAATGGATAATTTTTTTGATGCAAAAGCATTGTCTGTAATTGATTTAGATCTTAAAGGCACTTTGGTTGGACAAGAAGAAGAGGTCAGTGCAGCAATTCAAACATTTGCTTTTTATATGCCGACCTTAAAAACAGAGAAAGAAGGAGATCTTTTTATAATACCTGAGAAATACGGAGGCAATTTAGGTAAGTACTTTGCATCAGTTCAACCAAGACTTGCACAGTTCTCTGAAGAGGTTGCAAAACTACAATTTGCTGACAACAACCTTAAAGATGGTCAAAGGGCAATATATACATTTGGTAATTTAGCAATAGCACATAACACCCCAAGAAAAGAATATAAAGAATCACTAGCTGATCTCTATGGTATAGATGATATTGATGCTCTTATTGATGGTGCTCCCTTTGAGCTAAATGATGAGGAGTTGCTAGATTACTTATACATGCAGCTTGTAGAGCAATAAGGGGATAATGGTGTGGCAGAATATAAATTTGGTCAACTACTAGAGAAGGAGCCTGAAGAAGAAACTCTTGAAGAGTTAGAACAGAGAAAAGAACAACAAGACCAACAAGAATATCAATTCGGTCAAAAGCTTGAACCCAGAGAAGAAGATCCCTTAACAAAAGAAAGCAAGTCAAGACTCCAAAAAACACCACAGTATTTTAAACAAGGAGGCATTGATCTTCTTGAAACCTATGCTGATATGCCAGAGCAAATTTTTAAAAGCATAAAAGCACAAGCATTTGATGATTTGCTAGAAGACCTTAATGCACAGTTAGATTCTGATGAAGATACAAGCAGTATGGCGAATCAGTTAACAAGAGACAGAGTGATAGGCTACGGTTATATCAGATCTGAGATTGAAAAAGATGTTGGTCTTAAAAAAAGTTTTTTTGGCTCAGGCGATATAGCTTTAACTAGAAAACCAAAGGAGGAGTTAGAAGAAATTAGAGAAAAAACGCAACAAGAATTTTCTGAATGGAGAGAGTCTTGGGACAAAGAAACTTCAAAAAAAAGAGCACAACGAGAAAAAAGATACAAACAAGCTGGATTTACAGATAGAACAGACCAAACAATTACAGGAGCCGTAACTAGTATTGGCTTAGTTGCACCCTCTCTTATTGCAAGTTATGTTACAAAAAATCCTGCTGCTTCTACTTCTTTTGCCTTAAGCAGCTTACCTATTTTTGGAACTATTACTTATGGAGAAGTATTTGAAGATTCTGTGGCTAGAGGTATGTCTATCAAGGATGCAACCGCCAACGCAAAAATACAAGCTACATCTGAAGTAGTTACTGAACTTACTCCAGCTGCCAAAATAGCGAAGGGCATCAACATTTTTAAAAAAGGACCTGGAGACCAATATGTTAAAGAAATTCTAGAAAATGGTGCTGCCGCTTTCATTGCTGACCAGTTGGGAGAGCAATTTAACACGCTAGTACAAACACATAGTAATGCTTATTTTGATAATCAAGATGAACTAAGAATTGCTTATGACAATTATAATAATCCTTTTTATGAGGGTAGATCTGTACCAGAAATCATTGGTGATAATCTTGCTCATACTGCCTTGGGGTCATTTATAGCTGGAGGAACCATAACTGGAATTAATACAGCAGTGCAACTGTCGCCACAAATCAAGTCTGCAATAAAATCTAAAGGGGAACAAGAGGGGCAAGAAATACTTAACGAACTATCAAACTTAGTTGCTAATAAGGATATGGTAAAAATTGCTCTTGATAAAGCAGCAATAAAATTGAACAGCCCAGAAATGGTAGACAATAATAGTGTTGACCCTATGAACATTATAGCTGAAGAGTTGCTTAACATAGATTTTGTAGGGCAGACTGAAGCCCTTACAACAGAAAATATGTCTTTTGCTGAAGAAGTGCAAACAAAGTTTCAGAAAAGCTTTGATGAGAAAGTTGATTATCAATACGGGCAAACAGAGCAAATTCTTGCTCTACCCAAAAAAGAAGCTGGAGAACTTACAAGTGAAATTGACTTTGAATCAGGTCCAAACATAAAAGAACAAGTTACAAAAACACAAAATAATTTAGTGTTATCTCTGCCAGAAACATCTTTGTTGAATGTTGAAAGAATTAAAAATGACTCATATGATGCAAACGAGTTGAGTCTTGTTAAACAACACATTGTTGAACCAAGGAAATTTGATAAAAATATTTTCCAAGATTTGCCTGTAAGATTTTCTGATACAAATCTTTATAGAGTCAGAGACCTATCTGCTGATGAAATTATAAATGTAAGTAAGGCATTTATTGACATCAAAGATATGGTGCCAATAGATGTTTTTTCTGACTTAAGCTTTATTGGTGCACATGTTAAAGATGAAAGATTTAAAAATTTTAGTCCTGCATATGGAACCTATATGCCTGAACTGCAAGGAATTACATTATCTCCAATATCAGGTTTATCAAACTTAGACTTTGAAAATCCGCTTGGAGCAAAAATATTTTTACGAGATGTGTTCATGCATGAGCTTGGTCATCACATTGACTTCACAATAGGAAAAGACCTATCGATAAAAGATAGATCTATTTATAGACCAGTAACTGCACAATCTCCATTGTTTGACTTGCCTCCAGCCACATTCAAAGATGGAGTCATGGATATTAAAACAGAGCAAGGCGGAGTTGTAATGAAGGAGGCGTTGGAAATATTTGAAAAGACATTAAAGACTCCAGAAGATTATTATGGTGGTCATATGCTTTCATACCCATTGGGTAGCTTTGTTACAAATGCTGACCAAATTCAAATGGATGGTAACTGGTATAAATCTGAAACATTTGCACAAATGTTTGTGTTATATAATAATAATAGAGAGCTCTTTAGGGAAAGTGCTCCAGAAACAACTAAATTAATAGAGAGAATTAACGATGCGTTATCAGTTGACGGATTTTCAAAGAAAGCTCAGGGACTATACACTGCTTTTCAATCACCCCTTGCCCAGCGAAGTTTTGCGGTACCAGACAGAGGAGCAGATAACCAAGCAGATAGACAAGGCACTCAGGACCAAACAGCCGATACCAGAGTGGAGGGACAGGAAAGAGAGCCCGACAGGAACGACATTCGACTTTCAGTACCAAGACTAAACTCTACTGCTCTATTAGACTTTATAAAACAAAACCCAGAAGGGTTTACTGTTGATCCAATAACACTAGAATCTCCTACCAGTGGTTTTGCAGTCGCACCCATAAAAGCACTTGAAATAGTGTTAGATCAAAACAAAATGACTGAGGCTGATGCAATTCAGTTTTATAACAATGTTGCTGACCTATCCGAACAAATGGATCAACCAGTTTTTGCTGGTGGCTGGTTAAATCCAGAAGATAGCAAATATTATTTAGACGCTACAATAGTGTTTGATAATATAGAAGATGCATTATATACTGCTGATATACCAACCTTAAATAAAGAAGGTAAGCTTGAAAAACAAAAAGCTATATTTGACCTAAAGACATTTAATGAAACAGAAACAGAACAAGGAATCCAAGAACTCAAAGACTCTGGTAGGTTTTCAAGTGAAGCCAGGGGAAGACAGGAAACAAGGATTACAGAACTTTCTAAATTATTTGAAGAATCAAGGAATCGAAGTAGTCAAGAAATAGAAAGAAAGGTTGACCCCGAACCTGAAGTTGATCCTTCTTTTGAAATAACACAAAAACCAGCACCGCCAGGCAAGCCCCCATCTGAGAATTATGAATGGTCATCTGGAGATGAGCTTAATTCAGGTCTCATGCTTCAATGGCTTTTAACAAAGTTTCAAAATCAATATGAAAGACAGGTAGTTCTAGAAGAGGTCATTGAAGACCAGTTAGGCATGGGTATCCTCAAAGATTTAGATTTGTCTGTGGTTGACAGAATGGACTTAATGAAGTCTATAGTTGGCGACAAAATGTTAAAAGTCTCTGATGAAATAAGCAATATGCTTGATAAAATGTTTGAGCTTGCTGATAACGATTATGGCAAAATAACAGACTTTCTTTACAACCTTCACGCACCAGAAAGGAACAAATATATTTTTGAAACTAGAATGGCTAAGGTTGATGCTGCTATGGAAAAATATGGAGATCAGCTAAGTCCAGGACAAAAAGCACAGATAACAAAACTTAAAAATCTTGCCGAGCCTTTTTCTGATAATGGATCAGGTATTAAAACTGATGATGCTATCTTTGCATTGGCTAACAAGTACGGTATTGAATATAACAAAACAAACGATACGATTAAGGCAATAAATGAGAAAGGTAAAAAGTATATAGCACTTAGTAAGCTTGCTCAAAAATTTATACAAGGCACTAGAGATGTTTATACAGCTAACGGATTAGTTGCAAAAGAAAATGTTGATGATTGGGTGGCTAGATATAAATATTATATTCCCTTGTCTGGCTTCGCAGCTGATACCAATGCAGATGGTTTACCAAACAGACAGGGCAAGGGTTTGTCTGTATATGGGCTAGAAGTACCAAAAGCCAAAGGTAGGACATCTCTTGCAGGAGACCCAATAATACAAATGTACAAGCAAAGGGAAAATGCTGTTGTTCGTGCAGAAAAAAATGAAGTTGCAACAACTCTTGCAAATCAGGCAAGAACATTTAAAAACCCCAAGGTATATGAAACTTTAGAGAAAGTGCCCCGTGAAGCAAAACTAAGACCAGAGTGGGATCCAATTAGAGGATCTGGATATGTATTTTTCAAAGAAGATGGCAAACAAAAAGCTGTAATAATTAGAGATGAAAGATTAGCGAGAGCATTACAACACCTAGATACTCAGGGTATGCATAAATCTTTACAATATGTAGCCATGATGACAAGGTTTATGTCAATAATGAATACTGGATGGAATGTAGATTTTATGTTTCCAAATTTTTCAAGAGATGGTTATGCTGCAACCGCAAGTGCATTAGGAGAGCAGTCAACCCCAGGTGGCAGGATTTATGGATCAAGCATTATATTTGACTCAATTAAAGGTATTTTACCAAGTTTGGGCGAACTTTTTGTATATTACAGAAAAGGACCTGAGGGTATTAAAGATCCAGAAAAAAGAAAGTTAGTAGAAATGTATCATGCTATGGGCTCTAAAACATCCTACTTTGAGTTTTTAGATACTGATAAGCTGACTAAAAACTTTACTGCACTTGCAAAATATAGAGCAGGAAAAATTAGTGCGGAAGATTTAAAAAGAAATACTCTAGACCTTATTGGAGATATAAATAATGTGTTGGAAAACGGTTGGCGATTTTCGCAATTCAAAGCGTTTATAAGACAAAGAGGTGGTGTTGATAATGTTTCAATGGAGAATAAAAGAAGAGCAGCAGTGCAGGCAAAAAATGCTTCAGTTAATTTTGATAGAAGGGGTGAGTGGGGTCAAGAGATAGGTGCCTTTTTAATGTTTTTTAATCCAGCGGTTCAAGGATCCGTGCAGTTTATGCGTGGACAAAATATCTTTACAAAAAGAGGAAGAAGAAGGCTACAGCCTGCCAAAATAGCTTTAAGTGGCGGTGCAGCAACTATAGGTATGCTCTATGGTATGTATAACATATTAATCAGTGATGAAGATGAAGATGGTGAGCTTGTATATAAAAAAATACCAGAGTATGAAAGAAACAGAAACCTGCTTCTGCTTTTACCTGATGAAATAAAAATTGAACCTGGTGAAGGTTTGCAAGTTAAAAAGTTTGGTGAAATAAAAAAATATATGGATCCTACTGGAGAAAAACCTATTGCATTGGCTACTCCATTAGCATATGGATACAATGTACATTTTAATATTGGAAGGCTTTTTGTTGAAACACAGGCAGATAAAATATTTCCTGAAAAATTTAAAATTCCAGTTACAACAATAGAGGAAGCGGGTTATGAATTAGCAGATAGCTTTATAACCTCTTTTTCACCAATATCACCAATAACCACAGAAGCTACTGGATTGGATGGTTTGCTTGCAAGAACTAGAGCGTTTGCTCCGTCTCCTATTATGAGACCTTTTTTAGATATAGCAGCAAACGAGACTTATTTTGGTGGACCAATAACAAAAGAGGATTTTCCATATTCTGTGCCAGAACCAAAATTTAAAAAAGCATTTAGAAGCACCAACAAAGGTTATGTTGATTTTACCAAAGCCTTAAATGATATGACTGGAGGTAATGATTACAGATCTGGTTGGGCGGATTTAGACCCAAATCAACTTAAATACTTTATAGATTATCATGCGGGTGGATTTGGAAGGACTATTGGAAGGGTTACTGACTTGCCTAGAAAAAGAAAACTAGGAATTGATTCTTTTGAAGATTATCCAATATTTCGATCAGCTGTTGCTGAACCGCAAGATTTTATTAATGGGTCTAGATACTACAAGCGAAAAGATGAAATAGAAGCTTTAGCATATGAATATAAAAATCTTGATTTTAAACAAAAGGCTGAGTTTAGAAAAAATGAAAACATGGAAATTGTGAAACTAGGCGACATTATGACTCCAGAGGAAAAAAGAATATTCAACAAACGGTCTAAAGCAGTAAGAGATGCAAGCATGCCAAAGCTTTTAAAAGCTGAAAAAGACTTAAAAGAAATAAGAGATAAAATGAAAACTGCACAAAACTTATATCAAATTAAAGACCCAGATAGATATTCAGAATTAATGCTTAAGTACGATCAAGAAGTTCAGCTTGTATATTTGAAATTCAACAAGGAATACAACAAAGCTCTGCGTAAGGCGAAAGAAAAGAAAAAAGAAGACAATAATTAAAAAGCGGGACTTGTAAAAACTATTTTTGAGGAAACTGCAATCAAAGCCCCGCAAAAGGATTGATATGAATATCAAGCCTAAGATATCAAAGTATTGCTATTCTCACAAGCTTCACTCAAATAATCTTCTGATAGGTGAGCATACCTGTTAACTATATTAAAGTCGGACCACCCACCCAAATGTTGAAGTGTATGTAAGGGGGTTCCATTCATCACATGATGGGTAGCCCAGGTATGTCTTATATCATGCCAGCGGTATCCTTTCAGTCCAGCTTTATCTAATGCGTTATACCAGCCCGTGTTAGACGCTCTGTTGATCTTTCTGCCCGCATAGGTAAAAACATAAGGGCTAGTATTATTAATTGATTGTAGGAGCTCTAAGCACCTTTTGTTCAAAGGCACACACAAAGGTCTACCATTTTTAGTTTCTGTTGCATCTATGGCGATCTGATTTTTGTGTATGTGGGTCCATTTAAGATTAAGACAGTTGGACATCCTCACCCCAGTTAGGAGGGAAAACTCAAAAGGATCTTTCAAGTGGTCGGGTAAAACCTTGTAGAGCCTCTTGATTTGTTCCAGAGTAAAATACTTAGTCTTCATAGGCTGTTCTTTTACTCTTTTGATTATAGGCTTGGAGTCCAACCATCCTAATTCTTCGTAAGCATACATAAGTATTGCTCTAAAATAACTTAAGTATCTATTAACTGTGCTTGGCTTACCTTTTATGCCAGACTTAATTTTTGCTATATCTTGTTTGGATATGGTGTTTATATCTTTGTCTGCTAGTATAGGATCAAAATATTTTCTGTAGGTAAAATCATTTCTACCCATCTTATGAAACCTGTAATACTCTTTAACTGCTTTCTTCCATGTCTTCATTTCTTTGTCTCATAATTCTTTCTACCGCTAACTCTGCAAACTCTTGTTTCCTTTTTTCGCTAGTTCTTGGAAAGTATTTGCATATCTTTTTATACTCAGCTTCGTATAAAGCTTCTAAGTTAGCTTCGTTGTGATGATTGCTCATTCTTCCTCCTGGTTTATATGTTTCTTAAACATTTCGTCTGATTGTTTTTGTAGTGATTTCTCTACACATTTATCT
>TARA_R100000231_G_scaffold61042_2_pt1 | contig 11390 bp, 21 predicted proteins | sample TARA_R100000231 | Tara Oceans TARA_R100000231 (sample SAMEA2620565) | marine metagenome | biome: marine biome (ENVO:00000447); feature: surface water layer (ENVO:00002042); material: "saline water (ENVO:00002010), including plankton (ENVO:xxxxxxxx)" | depth 5 m | reverse complement strand
ACTGTTCTTAGCTTACTGTTACCACGTCTCGGTCAATACCTTATCGCGCCCGTTAATTAATCTGTATAATCTTTTTCAATAGTTAAACATAATTCTCTTGCTACATAGTTAATATGTTTCTGTGTTGTTACACTCCACCAACCATGTTGTATTAGTTTACCAGGATATTCTATTGTTGCGACATGAGTAGAGTAAGACCATATATCATTACCTACTCGTCTTAAGTTTTCTTTGTATCTTCTAAATTTTCTCATCTTTTTCGTTTTCCATAGCACCAGATCATGAATGAGTAAGCTATTTCAAACTCTTCCCATCCATATATACCAGGACTATTAGCTTTAAAGTATTGTTCCCATAATTCTCTAGCATTAGCTTCATCAGGTACTATCATTGTACCTAAAGGCCTTGGCTTTGGCGGAGGTAGTTTAGATAACTCATATAATTCTCTAGCATATGTAGGAACTATATCTCCGTCTTCTACCATTTGTTCATATTTTTTCTTTGAATCCATATTACCAAGGTGTTGGAGGTTTTTCTAACCAAGTTAAACTTCTGAATTTAAACCACTTTGATTTACCATATTTGTATTGGTCATTACCCTCTTCATCTGTGCCTAAATATTTTTCTTTAAAACCAAATGAATTTGGCAGATTACCAACTGTGTAACCTTTGTACTCAACACCGTCAATAAACATTGTGTCTTTACCTTTGAATTTAATAGTTCTCATAATCTAATTTTTATTTGTTATACATTTATATTATCGTGAGTTAATTTATTTTAGTCCGAATGGGTTAATATATCTATTATATTCTGTGCATTAGCTCTAACTTTATTATATGTAGCTAATTCTTCTTTTGAAATTGTATTATTACGGCGACATCTAGTTTCACCTTTAGCAAAATCAGTATAATCCATATCGCCTGCATACTTAGTTTTAATTTCATTAGGTGTCATAGTAAATACATGTTTACTATTATATCTATCAAAGCAAGATATTTTATTATTTTCTTTACCGACCCATACTATGTAAGTATATTGGTGATCAATACTATTTACTGATGGGTATAAATAGCTACTGTCATAGTACATATCACGTGCTAGTTTAGCTGAAGCACGAGCTATATCCATAGTTGGATTAGCTAATCTCCAATTTGCTAGTTGTACACCTTGCCATTCAGGATAACCATCATGATGCATGTATAAATTAAGGTAGCTTTTTTCTTCTACACTGTTAGGAACCGCAGTCATTAGACCATGTTCATTGAAGCCGTACTCTTCTGGTACAACCATAATCATATTTCTTGTTGCCATAGTTTTAGATTTAAAATTAGTTGCGGGAGTAGGAGTCGAACCTACGACCTCAAGGTTATGAGCCTTGCGAGCTACCACTGCTCTATCCCGCTATGTCAAGGGTGGTATCGTGCACATACCCACGCTTTCAGGGGTTCGCCGTCTCACATAATACACTTCCGTACGTCACTCGGTAATTACTCCGTAGACACCACATAATGTTTTTGACGTTAAGCTAACCGTCCTTCGTGTTTTACCCTATTAGTGACTAGTGAGGACTCGAACCTCATACCGTCGTAGCCAGTAGAACCACATCATTGGTCTATTTCACCCTAGCTTTATCTACCACAACCTGACCTAGTCAACCAACCTCGAGTCGCTCATAACTTACCTATGTTAAATTGTAGGTGTCAGCGGTGCGCTTCCGGTTGTTTGCCAATATGCTACTATATAACTATGAAAAACACTATCGCATATCGGCTTTAAAGCAGTCATGACTGCAATATCTTTCATCATTTTGTAATGGTTTTTCACATACACAACACTGATATTCTGGTTGGTCGTGTGGATTCATATAATCATACCATTCCATAGTTATTTCTTTTTTGTAAGTTTAAACATATAATGTAATGCTCTTGACATTATATAGTTATGCATTTGCATGTATTCATCGCCTTCAAGATTTTCATCTGCGGGCATAGACCAATGTATATTCTCATATAATTGTTCTAACATATTCTCGGCTACAACTTGTGCAACTCGATCTAATTCTTTCATTTTTGCCATAGTTATTTTATTTACGTCGCCAAGCTTTATGTACACTGGCAGATACTGCTTGACTAACAATTTGTATTGTGTTACCAGTTTTGTGAGTAATGATTGGTACATAGCTAACTTGCTCTGTATCAGAACATTGCACACATTTTTTATAGCCGTAGTCAACTCTGACTTGCGGCAGTTTGTTACCACATTTACACCACATAATAATTATTTTTTACATTAATATTATCTGAAGTAAATTTTATTAAGTTCGTGTAGATATTATTCACCATATATTATTAAGTGTATGTCTGACCTAGTATAACATTCTTGATCAGGAAAATTAATTTCTCTATTATGTATTAGAATATGCTCATCAAGTGGTTGCTTGTAGCAGTAATACATAGCAGTAAAAATACCTACAAAGTAAACTAATGCAAACATCAATAGTTTACTAATTAAATTTTGTGTATGCTTCATCTATTATTTCTTCGTATTTAGTTATCATCCATTCACAGTTAGTTGCTTTATGTCCTAACTGGACTAAATAAGATTCGTGGTCATTTTCCACAACCTTACCATCCTCGTTTTGTACAACTTCAGGGTATAAGTATTTATACACTCTACCATCTTCAAAGTCTAGTACAAATAAATATAAGTCTCCATTCATTTTTTATAGTTTTTAAGATAATACTGTAATAAATAGTTTAGTCTAGCTAAACCTGACCAGATCTTTACTCGTGACGTAGTTGTGTATTCTTTTGTGACTAAATCAATACCATCAAGATACATCCATCTAACTTTTCTTTTATATTGAGGATTAATCTGATAAACTCTGTCACTACTATCACATCTACGAACCATACCTGATTTATAGGTTGCTAGCGTTTGACCTGTTGGTAACTTAAACTGACGTGTACCATTACGCCATTGTCTTTTTGTAGTAGTTTCTACAATATTATGTTCATGAAGCATAGCTCTTACAAAGCAGTCTTCAAGCCATAGTTGTTTTTGTTTCCAATTCATAATTATAATTTTAGGGAGCATAGTGGGAGTCGAACCCACACCTTAGTACCGTAGTATGCTCCATTGCCTCTAGAGGCTTATCCATATATACCAAATGATGCAGGAAAATCTGCTTCACCAGTAATAAAACCAAATATTAAAGTTAACATACCAATGATAGTTAAACCCATCAAACTATATATCCACGCTTGAATAATTAAGTCTGTTACTTTTACTATTGTTTTATGATTTTTTTTCTTCATCTTGTTTAAATAATTTATTGCCCCATTTCCAATCGAATGTAGACCAAGTAAATAAATCTTGATCAGAAAAGGTAGCTAGTGTTCGTATTTCTTCTATTGTCATTTGAGTATATCTATCGTAAACATGAAGCTTAGCGATGATATGTTTTACTGTGCTACTATAACTAGCCTTGTTTTTATTAAGACCGTATTTTACTTTAGGTAGCAGTTGTTCGTATAAATTTTCCATATTAATATTATCGTTACTTGTTATTATTAAGTCTGTGTTAGATTAATATATAATCTAGTCCCCACTCGTCAGTTTCTTTAGTGTATTTTATGTTGTTAGACGTGAGTGATTCAATTAGTTCAACCATATCAGAGGTGTATTCAAAGAGTATAAATTTATAATCTTTGTAGTCTTCTATGTTTAAGTTATTATCATCAAAGAAAACTTCGCAGTCATCTACGTAGTTTATCTCAGTATGTTGAGCTAGTAAGTAGTTTAGTTCTTCATAGTTCATAGGTGATAATTTATTTAGTTATTAAAAATTGTTAGTATGCTCAATGCACTATCTCTTGATGTGCAACTTGTTATATATATTATCGCAAGGAATATCACGCAAGTCCGTGGAGGTGACATCAGTTAGAATAATAAATGACAAAAGGCTATTAAGATTATAATAGTAATAGCCTAATGTCACTAATTAATTATACTAATTTCTTTAAATCTCTAACAAACTTAGGTAAGTTATTAGTGTTAGTATAATTGCCATATTTATTGAAGCAAGGCATATTATCAAACTTCTCTTTTAGTTGATTATAAACCAGGTCATGGTTATAAGTGCATTGCTCGTTGTTTTTATTAGTAAAAGTAATTACTACATTTTTACCAATTAAGGTCTTTCTAATGACAAACCTTTTTGTGACTAAGTTTTGATTTTTACTCATAGTTATATATTTTTTAAATTCAGAAATAGTATCGTTTAAATCATTATGCAAGTCCGTGAAGGTCAGGGCAGAGGGTAAAAGAAAGAGGCAACCGAAGTTACCTCTTTGCTTACACTACATAATGACTTCTAAGTCACGGACAAACTTTGGTAGATTCTTGCTATTGGTATAACTGGAATACTTAGCGAAGCATGGCATTGACTCGAACTTGTCTTTTAATTGGTTATAGACTACATCGTGATTGTACTCGCATTTATCACCTTTGTGATTAGTGAATACGATTACAGTATTCTTACCGATTAATGACTTACGTATTACAAATCTTTTAGTTTGCAATGTGTTTACTTTAGTTTTCTTTGTGTTACTCATAGTATATTATTTTTTAAATTCAAATATAGTATCTACATAACATAGACATAAGTCCGTGAAGTTTCCATCGTAATCATTCACTCGCAAGTCCGTGACTCGCATAGCACTATAAAAAAAGCTAAAAAGCTAGACGGTATTACAAACCAAAGGTAAAAACGTTATTGCAAATCTCTAAAACAAAGGGCAACCCGGCAAAAACAAAACGACTTTCCTAAAAAAAAGCTATGTCAAAAAATAGGTAGTAACCCCATAACCCTCTATAAGTAACCCCTTATGATATTATACTAAGTATAATATCTATATATACTATTATTAATAAGTAGCTGTGTCACAATGTAAATTAGCTAAAAAACCTGTAAGGATATATATATACACTCTAAATAAAAAATTATGGGAAAAGGTAAACACGGCGGATATAAGTCTGCAGCACAAAGAAAAGCGGTTCATGCCAGCAAAAAAGACGGTGGAAAAGGACATCCAGGTAAACAAAATCATGTTTCTAAGCTTGATTCATTAGCTCAAGCAGCTAAATATGAAGTTCATGATAAATTTGCTAATGCAAAGGCTAAAGATTTAGCAGATGCAGCAGAAAGAAAGAAGCATGATGATACTAGACCTAAGCCTGTACCAGTAAATGATTCAACAGGAACTGCTCCTGTATTACCGAAGCCAGTTACAAAACCTTCATTTAAAGATAGAGTTAATAATTTCATGAAAATTTTTGCAAAAGGAGCTGGTTATTCTAATTTATAAAAAAAATGCCTCAAAAACTAAGTCCTAAAGCCGCTAAAGCAAAAGCAAAAAGAGATCTTGCCGCTGCAAAAACGCCTAGTAGAAGACAAAAAAAGGCAGAAAATCAGCGAAAAAGAAGAAAAGCTGCAAAAAAACACGGTATTAACTGGTTGTTAGACAAAGATTACGATCATACTAAAAAAAGATTCGTAAAAGTAGCGCAAAATAGAGGTAATTACGGTAAAGGAACAAAACCAAAAAGTTAAAATAGCAAAAAATGGCAGATATAAGCACATATACAGTAGGAACTCCCAAAGCAAGCGATATGGTTCTTGGAACTCAGCTTGCGGATCCAAATATAGAGGGAGATACTAACAAAACAAGAAATTTTACAGTACAACAAATAACCGATTTAGCTAAATCTATCGGAACATTAGGTTATACACTGTACTCCGCGTTATTAACACAGACTGGAACTAACGCTCCAACATCAATTCAGCTACAAAATACTATACCTGGCACAATGACATTAGCAAGAACAGGTGCAGGTGTTTATACAATAACAAATTCTGGTACGCCTTTTACAGCTGACAAAGTACAAGTGTTCGTAAACGGTGGTAATAACGACGGAACAGTGGTTAGATGGACAAGAACAAGCACAAGTATAATAACTATATTAACTGGTGGTGCTGACGCTAAATTAGTAGCTGGATCTATAGAAATTAGAGTATATTCATAATAAAATTTAAAAAAAATGGCTAGAATAAGTTCATATCCGTACGATAGAACAGTTACAGACAATGATGCATGGATAGGAACAGAAGCATCTAACAGGCGAACCAAACAGTTTACAGCTAAAGATGTTGCTACTTATTTAAATTTAAACGCTAAAGTAAATATTGGCGGACAAATGTCTTTTAAATGGTCTGACACAGAAAATGGTGGTGAAGGAACAATATCAAAATCTGGAGGTGGTGGATCAGGAGACGCATTTAATACATTAACTACTGTTCATTTATCTATAATAGAACTAAACAGTCAAAATGTAGTAAAATTTTTAGAATATTTAGTAGGAAAAGATATATTACTAGGAGAAGGTGAACAAATAAGTCAGTTTGGTCATTATAAATTAAACTCATATGTTGTAGATCCTACTAACAATCAATATTATATCGCTACTTTAACATATATAGGTGGTAATGGTGTTATAGCTCCAGAAGGATCTCAATATACTATTATACATTTTAATATTGAAGCTGGCGATAAAACATTTAATTTCACTCAAGGTGCTGCTGCATCTACTTGGAATATAACGCATAACTTAGGAAAATATCCATCAGTGTCAGTGGTTGACACCGGGGATACTTCTGTTTTAGGTGGTGCGGTAGAATATACAAACACAAATCAATTAACAATAACATTTAGCTCGTCATTTGCGGGCAAAGCATTTTTAAACTAACAAAAACATGGCAATAGCATTCGTAAACAATATCGATTTTAGTAGTGGTGCATCGGCGCAAAAACTAAGATTTGAGAATTTAGGCTCTGATCCAAGTAGTAATTTATACGAAGGACGAGTTTATTACAATACCGCAAGTGATGTAGCTAGGCTATATACAGGTTCTGGTTGGGTAGACATAGGAGCTTCATATAGTTTTACAGCAGCAGGTGATACAGGTTCATCTGTAATAAACGACGGTAACACATTAACAATAGCAGGTGGAACAGGATTAACATCATCAGTTCCATCAACTGATACAATTTCTATTAAACTAGATGACACAGCGGTGTCAGCTGGATCTTACACAAACGCGTCTATTACAGTAGATGATCAAGGTCGTTTAACAGCTGCTTCAAGCGGTACAGCAGGTACTATGTCACAATGGTATCTTAGAGATGATGACAACGATGATAAAACAGTTAGCAATAACAAATATGTAAAAGTTACTGCAGCTACTGGTACAGCTGGTACTAATTTATCAGGAACAGGTACAACTGGTGATCCTTATGTATTAGCTATTACATTACCTGATACTAACACTACATATAGTACAGCAACAGCTTCTGCATTAGGATTAGTAAAACTTGGTAGTGATACTACGCAATCAGTTGCGGGTAATACTGTATCAAGTACAGCAAGTAGATCATATAAAGTACAATTAAACTCTAGTGATCAAATGCTAGTAAACGTACCTTGGACAGATACGAATACTACTTATAGCATGATGACTGCTACTACTCTTGGTCTAGGAAAATTATTTAGCAATACAACTCAAACAGTTGCTGCTAATACAGTTTCAGCTACAGCATCAAGAACATATGGTATACAGAAAAATTCTAGTAATCAGTTAGTAGTAAATGTTCCTTGGAGTGATACAAACTCAGGTGGTACTGTAACAAGTATTGCAACTGACGGTGGTATTAGTGGTGGAACAATAACAGGATCTGGTACTATTGTTCTTAAAAACAATGCTGCTTTATCTGATGATACATTTATGGCTTGGGACGACACAAATGGTCAACTCATAAATGCACCAGCAACATTTAGTGGAAATAATATAACTACTACTAATGATTTAACTGTAGGTGGTGAATTAACTGTCTCAGGTACAGGTCAATCAAGTTTTGCTGGTCAAGTAACAGTACCAGCTACTCCAAGTGCTTCTACAGATGCTGCTTCTAAAGGATATGTATTATCTCAAGTTGGTGGTGTTGGTAAATTCCAAGGAGGATATAATGCTAGTACAAACTCACCAGCGTTAACTGGTGGTAGTAACGTGGCGCTTGATCAAGGTGACTTTTATGTAGTAACAACTGATGGTACTTTCTTTAGTGATACTGTAGAAGTTGGTGACTTTATCTTTGCTAATAATGCAATTGCTGCAAGTTCAACTCCATCTGCTTCAGACTATACAACAGTTCTTGCTGACCAAAACATAGCAGGTGCAGGATCTACAGATGGTGCTACTGAAAAAGGTGTGGCTGGATTTGATTCAGATATGTTTACAGTAACCGCAAATGGATGGGTACAGTCTAAAATTTACGGTGGTACTACATCAATAGGTATTGTTCCAACTGGTGGTTCTTCAACTACGTTCTTACGTGGTGACGGTACTTGGGTTACTCCAACCAATACTGAATATAGTATGATGACAGCAACTACATTAGGTTTAGGTAAGTTAGAAGACAACACTACACAAACTGTAGCTGCAAATGCTGTTAGTGCAACCGCAAGTCGTACTTATGGTATTCAAAAGAATTCAAGTAATCAACTAGTTGTTAACGTACCATGGAGTGACACAAATACAACATATAGTGCAATGACCACTAGTACACTTGGTCTTGGCAAAATTAGATATTCTACTGGAAGCACACCTGCAGCAAATTCACAATCAACAACTGCTAATAGAACTTATGGTGTTACTAAAAATTCAAGTGATCAATTAGTAGTTAACGTTCCGTGGACAGATACAAATACTCAAAATGTAACTAGTGTATCTCAAGGTACTTCAGGTACTTCAACAGGATTATCAAATGCTATAGAAGTTACTCCAACCACAGGAGCTGTCGAAGTAATAGCGAATAAATATAACGGTGGAAATAACGTAGGTTATGTACCAAGCGGTGGTTCTGCTAGTACATTCTTAAGAGGTGATGGTTCTTGGGCTACTCCAACTGATACAGGTGCTCTTGGTAAACGTATAGTTTTAAACTCAAGTTTAGCATATGTATCAAAAGCTGATTCAGGTGGTGTAAGAACATTTACAGTTGATGTTTCAAACTCTAGTGTATTCGGAGCTGGGACTGTTGCTTTAGATGTAAAATGCGAAGTAATAACATCTGGTGGAGCAACAGTATACGCGGATGTAACTAGATCTTCAGCTGATTTAGAAATAGCTTTCTTAGGAACACCTTCTGATAGTGCTTATGAAGTATTATTAACATATGTTGGATAAAACAACAAAAATAAAATTAAATTAAATGCCACATTTTGAAACAAATATAACAACTGATGGTGACATAATATTAAATGGAAACCAAAAAGAAGGAGATGTAGTAGCTGCCGGTGGTGTATTTACTGGCGGCGCTGCACAAGCTACAACATATTCCTTACATGTTGGTGGTAAAGCAAAAGTTGATACTATATCTAATGCTACATCAGATACTGATAAATTTTTAGTAAGTGATAGTGGAGAGATTAAGTATAGAACAGGAACTCAATTAGTTTCTGATCTTGGTGCTGTATCAGGTTTTGCATATTTACCTTTAGCTGGCAACTCTACTTCTACACTAATAACAAATAATGTTTATTTAAGTAATCTAGTTGCTTTTCAATGGAGAAATTTTGGCAACACAGCCAATACATTTTCAATGTTAAACGATGCAAATAATGATTTCTTTTTAATAAATGAAAGTGGTGGTAGAAATTTTGAATTATGGAATCAAGCTGAAGATGGTGATATAACATTTTATGCAGATAGTGGTAATGGAACTGCTACTGAATATTTTAGATTAGATGGTAGTGCTGCAAGTACTGGTAGTGCTCTTTATACTAAATGGCCTGATAAATCTCGTATAACGCTGGGAAGTTCTACTGATTTAGAATTATATCACGACGGATCAAACTCTTATATTTTAAATGCAACAGCTGATTTATATATAGATAGTAATGGTGATGATTTATATTTAAGAGCTAGTGATGATGTTATAATACAATCACAAAGTAGTGAAAATGCTGTTTATTGTACAGGTAACGCTGGTGTTCAATTATATCATAATAATTCACAGAAATTTCAAACAACATCAAGTGGTGTATCAGTTACAGGAAACTGTACGTTATCAAGTGATGGAAATCTTGTATTAGATCCAGATAGTGGTATTGAATTAAATACTTTTGCTGCTCCTGGAGCTGGTGCAGAAGGAAACGGTATAATTATAAAACTACACAGCTCATCTACTACATTTGGTAAAATATATTATAAAAGTAATTTAGCAGCTGCTTGGTCGTTAGCCGATGCAGATAGTGATGGAGCTACAAGGATGTTAGGTGTTGCTTTAGGAACAAGTTCATCTAGTGATGGTATGTTATTACAAGGACTTATTAGAATTGCATCACATGGTTTAAGCGCTGGTGCGCCTCTATATGTATCTACTACAGCTGGTGAATTTACTACAACTCCACCTAGTGGAGCTGGTGATTATGTTAGAGTTGTTGGATATACTATAGATTCAAATATAATATATTTTAATCCAAGCGGTACTTGGGTAGAAGTTAGTTAATCATGCCTACAATAAATGCATCTAAATATGGAATACTAGGGAATTCATCAATTAATTCGTTTAGTCAATGTAGAAACTCTAGTACTGCAAATGATTTTACTTCAAATCAACCTACTAGTAGCAATGCTATTTCTGTTAGGATGAGATATGTATCTGGTGGTAAAGGAAGTGAATGGCAGTTATATCGCGCTTTCTTTGCTTTTGATGTAACTAGTTATCAAACAGGATACACTATTAGTAACTTAAGATTAAGACTTGATCCTACAGCTACTAGTAGTAGTAATTTTCCAATAGCTATTGTAAAGTCTACAGCTCAAGGAAATGCAGATACAAATTTATCATCAAGTGATTTTGGTGATGTAGATTTTAGCACTCTATATGGAGGAAGTAGTACAACATATTGGCCTGATACAAATAGTATTAGTGACATAACTTTAAACTCAACTGCTATTAGTGCATTTAGTACTGGTTACTTAAAACTAGCTGTAATGTGGTATGACGATTATAATAATCAAGCGCCGCTTTTAGTACAAACCCTGAATGGTTATCAAAATTTTTCTTATGTTCCAAGACTTGAATTTACAGCTACAGCTACTGGTTATTCAAATAATGTTATAGGGGTTGATGGTGATGATATAGATAACATAATAAGTGTAGATGCAGCTGATATAGATAATGTAGCTGGAATATAAGTAAAATATACATAAAATCAGTAATAATAATATTATACCCTGCTCGGGTAAGAGCAATAAACCAATAAT
>TARA_R100000231_G_scaffold14944_2_pt1 | contig 11403 bp, 7 predicted proteins | sample TARA_R100000231 | Tara Oceans TARA_R100000231 (sample SAMEA2620565) | marine metagenome | biome: marine biome (ENVO:00000447); feature: surface water layer (ENVO:00002042); material: "saline water (ENVO:00002010), including plankton (ENVO:xxxxxxxx)" | depth 5 m | reverse complement strand
AAGCAAGGTGCTATTGAAGAAAACATGTTATTCTTAAACAGAGCTACTGCTCTTGATTTTGATGATATGATCGCTGCTCAAGCTGGTGGAGGTTATGCTTCTACTCAAGCTGCTTCTTACGGTTTATTCGATAACGAAGCTGAGATGGCACTTAACTTTGGTTTCTCTGGTTTCAGAAGAGGTTCTTATGACTTCTACAAAACTGACTGGAAATACTTAAACGATGCTACTACTAGAGGTTTAACACAAGACATCGATGGTGTTTTAGTTCCTGCTGGTACTACAACTGTTTATGATCAAATGTTAGGATCAAATATCAGACGACCATTCTTACATGTAAGATATAGAGCTTCTGAGACTGACGATAGAAGATATAAAAACTGGATTACAGGTTCTGTAGGTGGTGCTTACACTTCAGCGTTAGATGCTATGGAAGTACACTTCTTATCTGAAAGATGTTTAGTAACTCAAGCTGCGAATAACTTCGTATTGTTTAAGTCTACTAGTTAATTATTAACATTTTAAAGATTAGAAATTATGGGATACATAAAATTTGATAGAAATCAAGCTAATGAAGGTGATTCATTATTATTACCTCTTGAAGGTATTATAACAGTAAAATCATCTGGAGCAACTGCTGCAGAAATAAAATACAACACTGTTGTACATACAGATGCTTCTGCACCTGAGGTTTTATCACATGCTTTAACAGTTGAAGCTAAAAGTGGTGTTACACTTACGAGAGATCTTATAGTGAACAACATACTAGCAGCAATTGAAAATGCTGGTGAAAATGGACCAAACGTTGCTGTTGCTGGAATGAATGTTACAGCACAAACAATAGCTGGAGCTACCTTATAATAGGTAACTTTACAAAACTAAGATCCCGCTTCGGCGGGGTCTTTATTAATTATTATATTATATTATATTATGCAAACAAAAGAAAAAGAAACTCCAGTAGATACGTGGGAGTATAAAGATAGAACATATTATTTAAAAGGTGGTAAAGAGCCTTTAACATTTAAAGTGTCTTCAAGACATACTTCAAGACATCCATTATTTTGGTTTGATCCTGAAAAAGGTTATAACAGAGAACTTAGATATGCAAGTAATCAGAAAACTCCATTTGTAGATGAACAAAATGGCACTGTTACATTAGAGCATATCATATTTGAAGATGGTACATTATTTGTACCAAAAGAAAAAGTTCAATTACAAAAGTTACTTTCATTATATCATCCAGCTAAAGGTAAAGTTTACGAGGAGTTAGACAAACAAATAGAAGCAGAAGATCAATTAGATCTAATAGAAATAGAAATAGAGGCTTTAAATTTAGCACAAAGATTAGATGTAGAACAAATGGAAGCTATATTAAGGGTTGAACAAGGTTCTAACGTTAGTAAGATGAGTTCTAAAGAACTTAAAAGAGATTTATTACTATTTGCTAGAAAAAATCCATCTTTGTTCTTAGAACTAGCTAATGATGAAAATGTCATATTAAGAAACTTTGCTATCAATGCTGTAGAAGCAAACATTGTAAAGCTTTCACAAGACAATAGAGTTTTTACTTGGGCTAGTAATGGTCGTAAACTTATGACTGTTCCATTTGATGAAAACCCATATTCAGCTATGGCTGTTTGGTTTCAGACAGATGAAGGTTTAGAAGTTTACAAGTCTATAGAGAAAAAACTAAAATAACAAGTGATTATAATTAAGGCGGCACTACGCCGCCTTTTTTTAAATATATACAAATGGCAATAAACGTAAATGAAGTTTATAAAACGGTATTATTAATTCTTAACAAAGAACAACGAGGATATATAACACCAGATGAGTTCAATAAAATAGGTACTCAAGTTCAATTAGAAATATTTGAAAAATATTTTGAAGACTTAAATCAACAATTACGTGTACGTCAAGACGAGACTGAATACGCTGATAGAGTAAAAAATATTGATGATAAAATATCTATATTTAAAACTCAAGGCAATTGTACTTATGATAATACAACTGATCCCACAAATCCGTTTTTTGCTTTACCAAGTGATTTACACAGGATAGGTACAGTAATGTATGAAAACAAACTACAAATAACAGAGGTTGAAAGAGTTCAACGAAACGAATTAGTATATCAAAAATTATCTCCGCTTACAAAGCCTACAGATTCTTTTCCTGTATATCTGTATGAAGATAAATTAACAACAACACCAGATCCTAAAATATATGTAGAGCCTCAATCTATAATTAATAACATCAGTGTTTCTTATATAAGAAAGCCAGCTAATCCACGTTGGGGATATACTGTTGGAAGCTTAGGTCAATACTTATATGACAGCAACTATTACGTTGCTACAGGTTTACCTATTGTTTCTAATTATTTATTTAATGATGTTACAACTAATTTTGCTGCTACAGGCTCAGCTCCTACACAGACAACTTGGACTGGATTAACTGCAGCTTCTAGTGGTGTAACATACGTTGGATCAGGTACAGGTTTAACGTTTAGTTTAACTATGGATAGCACTGGTGTTATAACTGACTTAAATGTAACTGCTTCAGGTAGTGGTTATGCTGTAGATGATACAATAACTTTAGATGATGCAGTGTTTCAAGCTGGTGGTCCAGCTGCAGGTACAGATGCTGTTATAACATTAAGCGCTTCTAGTTTATATAGTGGCACAACATATGGCTCTACTCAGTTTGAAATAGATAACACTGATCAAACAGAACTTATACTAAATATATTAAAGTATTGTGGAATAGTAATAAGAGATCCTCAAGTAATTCAAACAGCAGCGCAAATGGCTATGGCTGAAGATAACAATGAAAAACAATAATAAATGGGACTAGTCACTGAAACAAACGAAGAGTATTACGCTGGCGAAAAAGTATTTTTAGTTTTAAATGGTAATAGTATTAGTAGTCTGCCTACAACTTTTAATACAGAATTAAAATTATTAACAAGCTCTCACAATAATAATTTTAAAGTTCAATATAGTAATGATGTAGGTGTAACATGGACTGATTACGCAGGTACTGTTACACTAGCTTCTACCACGACGTATCATGATACTGCTAATCTTGCACCAGCAATAACTGCTCCAGGACCTAATGATACATTAGTTAGAGTTATATTAACTACAGTTACTAAACAAAACAACTATGGTAACTATTCTTATATTAGTTTAAATGATGTTATAAATACATTTATGGCTACTTACGTTGGTACTGGTAAATTAATACCTAGCGCTAAACGTACGGACGTTATGTTTCATGCTAAGCGTGGTTTACAAGAATTTAGTTATGATACTTTAAAGAGTATAAAATCTCAAGAAGTTCAAATACCACCTAGTTTGTCTATACCTATACCACAAGATTATGTTAACTATGTTAGGTGTTCTTGGATAGATAAATACGGTATAAAACATATAATATATCCAGCTGATAATTTAACTATAAATCCTTATCAAGTACCATTGCAAGACTCAACAGAGCCAGGCGAGTATATGTTTGACAACTTTGGTGAAATTACAGAAGGCACATCGGAAACTGAATCTAGATGGGCGAACTTACAACAGTTTCAACTTAGTGGAGGATATAATGATTATTTAAACGGCGTCTTTAATTACTATGGTCAGAACTATATGTATGACATGCAGTATAGAGGTATGAGATATGGCTTGTTACCTGAAACAACTCAGATAAATGGATACTTTACAATTAATAATAGAGAAGGTAAGTTTTCATTTTCAAGTGATTTGAGTGGTAAAGTTATAGTATTAGAATATATATCAGATGGATTAGCTTATGACGTTGATTCTAGGGTACCTAAGATGGCCGAGGAGGCAATGTATATGCATATAGCATATTCTATATTAGCTGGAAGATCTGGTGTCCCAGAATACATTGTAGCAAGATTTAAAAAAGATAGAAGAGCGGCGTTAAGAAATGCTAAAATAAGATTAAGTGAGATCAAGATAGACGAAATCGCTAGAATAATGAGAAATAAATCTAAGTGGATTAAACATTAAATATGGCTCAAACAAGAAGAAACTTTCTTAAATCAAAAATGAATAAGGACCTAGACGCTAGGTTACTTAGTAATGGTGAATATAGAGAAGGTAGAAATATAAACGTAAGTCGATCTGAAGGATCAGATGTAGGTGCATTAGAAAATGTTCTAGGTAACCAACAAGTAGCTTTTGGTATATTAAATAGCATAAGATCAGGATTAGATCCAAATGAGACGTTAGAAGTTATAGGATTATTTAAGCACGATGAAACAAAATCTATATATTTATTTTGCACTACTTGGATAGATAGCTCTACTACTGGTTTAGATAATAAATATGGAGGTCATAATTGGATTATACAAGTTACATTACCTGTAGATCCACTATTAACAGATCCTAATTTAAATCCAACTTCTATTACTAAAGTTTTAGTTCAAGGTTCATTTTTAAACTTTGCAAAGTCATGGCCTATAACAGGGTGTAACATAATAGAAGATCAATTATTTTGGACTGATAATAGAAATCAACCTAGAAAAATAAATATAAATAAAGGAGCAGTTAGTGCTGGTCTATTTGTAGATCCAATATCTAATCAAACTTATTATTATACTGAAGATCAAATATCTGTAGCTAAGTTTGCTCCTTATGAACCAATAAAATTTATTAAAAATATAGGTGGACCTACAACTGCTATTTGGCAACCAACTTGGAAAAACGAAACTGATGAGTTTTTACCTATATCTTTATCTGCTCCTGTAAATACTGTTATTAGCTCTACACAACTAGGTTTTGGTTCAACTATAACTAGTACTAATAAACCACGTTGGGATTATGCTACTCATAGTATAGCGGATTATATAATAAAAAGTTCTGGTAATACTTATCCTTTAATTGAAATCTCTAATTTTGATAGACCAAATACAGGTAAAGCTTATATTTATGAAATAGCAGGTAATGTTATAACGACAGCAGCTAGCAAAACTAATTTAACAATTCCAGGAAGTTTTCCATCAACATGGGTAGCTGGTGATATACTTACTTTTAAGGTTTTAAATCCAGAGTATAATTCTAATTTTACTGGAGATAGAGAATATATGAAAGATAAATTTATAAGATTTAGTTATAGATTTAAATATGAAGATAATGAATATTCTTTAATGGCTCCTTTTACCCAGCCATTGTTTATTCCAAAACAATATGGAAGCTTTACAGCTGGCGATGAAGCTAACGCAGCTGTTAACTCAATACTTAATTGGTTTGAAAATTTAATAAACTCTGCTGAGTTAAATATACAACTACCTAACTTAAAATATCAAAAAGTAGATAATCTACCAAGTAATTCTTATAGTAATAGGTTTAAAATAAAAGAAATAGAAATATTACTTAAATCTTCAAACAATAATAATGTATATGTAATAGATACTATAGAAATAGATGACGCAAATCAATGGCAAACTAATTTAGTTTCTAATAGTTATACTACTTGGCCTTATAACAGTCAGTTATTATACAATTATAAAGGCATTAAACCTTTTCAAGTTTTACCAGAGTCTGACGTTATTAGAGTTTCTGATATTACACCTGTAAAAGCACTAGCACAAGAAGTAGCTGGAAATAGAGTTATGTATGGTAATTATCAAAACGCTCATGCCGCACCTAAAACTTTAGATTATGAGTGTTTTTCCACTAAAAAAGCTAGTGATTATAACGCTTCTAATAACCCACCTATAAGCACTAGTAATGAAACAACGGTTAAAGAATATTATAATAGTACTATAAAACAAGGAAGAACATATCAAGTTGGTGTAGTACTTAGCGATAGGTACGGTAGACAATCTAATGTTATATTAGCGAATACAGATTATAGTAGTGGAAGTACTTCTAGGGATAAATCAACTGTTTTTGTACCTTATGATGGGGTTGGTATTAGCCCAGGTGAAACTGGTTTTTTTGGTAATGCTTTAAACATTTCTTTTGAAAATGTAATTCCATCTATTTTAACAAATGAAGAGTTTTGGCCTGGTCTATATGATATTAATAAGTCAGGACCTAATATAATAACTCAAGGTGTAACTAATCCATTGGGTTGGTATAGTTATAAGATAGTAGTTAAACAACAAGAACAAGAGTATTATAACTGTTATATACCTGGAGCACTATCAGGTAATGTAGTATACACAGATGCTAGTACAGCTCTAGATTACAGCGATATATATCAAGTTGCTAATATATCATTGTTTGGTGATAATATAAATAAAATACCTAAAGATACTACTAATATTTCACCTACTGATAAGATTTTTGGAAGTAATACATCTTTATACTATAGAGTTTTTTCACCTGTTTATGTAGCTGATAACAAATATTATAACGTAGAGTTTACTCCTGTAACAGAAATAGACGTTGTTAATATACAGCCATTTACAGATTTTGGACCTTGGACAAGTACTAAAGGTGGTACAAGTTATCCTACTAGCGATCCACTATATAACGCAGACAAAAATCCATTTGTTGCAACTTTAGATATTTCAGGAACTGAAACTTCACCACCTAGATTAGGTTTTCCAGATGGAGCCGTTCTTGGTGGACAAAATAGTAATTATTTTTCTAAATTTTTAAACGTAGCTGAAACTAATCCAGTATTATCTGATTTAGACATATATTGGGAAACTACGTCAAGTGGTTTAATAAGTGATTTAAATGAGGCTATATCTACTGGTGATACTACTACAGCACCTAAAGAATTATCTCCTTTTTTGTGGTTAATGGAAGAAGGCTTACCTTATGATGGTGAAGGTACTCTACCTAACTATGATGGTAAGTATTTATTACAGCAAGATATAGGTATAGTAACAAATGGAAATGTATTAAGTAGTGATACTAATGCAGCTTTAACTTTAATAAATGTTACTTCTACGCAAAGTGCATTTAGTCCTCCAGATCCTTTGCAACAGTTTACTTTAGTACCTACTGAAACTGTATCAGCTGGTGACCCAGCTAATAAATGGAACTTAAGATTTTCTAATCAAGCTGTAACTCAAGAAAACATATTTGATCCATCAACAAATATATATCCTCTTGGTGGTAATGTAACTTTTACATTTGAATTAACTATACCTAGTGAAACACCCGCTAGTAAACAAGTTCAAATTACAAATAACTTTATGAGCAATAATATTCCAGCTTGGGAATATTTAATATCGCCTAGTTGGGGAGCCACTACTATTGTGCCTGATCCAAGTGATCCTGCTGATTTACTAAAAACTTATCCATTGCCTGGTTATTATTGTAATGATACAACATTGATAACAAATAAAAGACCTGAGCTTTCTCCATTTCAACCTATAGCTAAAAATATATTAACAACTAATAACCAAAACGCTACTGATTGGGCAAGTGGTAGAGACATAGCATATTCAATGAGTATAGCCGGTCAAAAAACAGCTGGTACTACTAATACTTTACTAGGTAAATTATTTGATAGAAAAAATAATGAGTGGTTGCCTTTTATAAATATACCTTCTAAAAGTGGTTATAATAGCGCTAATGGATCTAATAATAAGTTTAATTCAGCTATAGGATTTAATGATTATAAGTTTGGAACTAGACTTCAAGCTGCTCCTTTAGGTATTTTATATGCAAACAATGGTTCATTTTTTAAAAATAAAGATAATATAATTTTTGAAATAACAAATTGTGAATTAGCTATATTTAATAATGGGTCTTTTAGTGGTTATCCGGGCACGCCTCCAACACCTGTTAGAGATTATAGAGGGTTTACTAGAGTATTTACTGATAGCAATATTAATGGGCCACAGTTTGATAGTAACTCAAATACTTGGGGTTATCGTAAATATCCTTTTGATATAAAAATTCCAACGCAAGACGATGTGTTTGATACAGGGTTTGATCCTTTAAATAATTCATTTTTCTTTTTATTAGCTGATCCTTACAATCCACCTTTTTGTCAAATAGGTTCAACTAAGAGTAATGGAAAATTTAAACCATTAGGTGAGTTAAATGGCAGTGATTTTTGTGTTTATAGAATTACAATAACACTTAAAGAAAATTTTAGTGGTGGTTTAACTAATCCTAACCAAATGGTAGTATACGTAAAACTTTATCAATAAATGGCAACTACAATAGAAGTAAAATATTTTAATACGTTTTGGGTTAAAAAAACAGTTAGTAGAGACTTTACTCCCAACGGTACTAGTGATGTTAAGGTTTTACCAAACTTTAATGGTTTACCTTTTTATAGCTACAATTCTGCTAGCGCTAGTACTAGATATTTAAATTTTTATGATGGATCTAACAGTAATACCGCGTTAAAAGGAGATGTTAATAGTGTTCAGTCACAAAACTGGTTCATAGAAGAATCTAGAATAAAAGGAGATTTTAATGGAGTATCAACTGATTATGGCGTAAAAGCATATATAGTTAATAAAGATTATGTACCTAGAATAAGACAGAATAAAGTAATATATTCAGGACTATTTAACTCTGCTACAAATACAAATGAAACAAACGTATTTTCCGAAGCAACTAATATAACATTTACATGTCCGCCTGAATATGGTAGTATACAAAAGTTATATGCTTCTGATACTAAACTACACATATTTCAAGAAAATAAAGTGAGTAGAGCACCTGTAGATAAGGATATGATCTATGCAGCTGATGGTCAAGGTACTCCAGTGTCAACAAATACTTTAGTAATAGGGGAAATAAATCCATATGTAGGTGAATATGGTATTAGTACTAATCCAGAATCATTTGATTATTTTGGTAATAGAATTTATTTTTCAGATAAAAACAGAAATGTAGTATTAAGATTATCTAATGATGGTCTTACTGAAATATCTCAGTATGGCATGGCTGACTTTTTTAGAGATAAGTTAAGTGAAATAAACTCTGAAAGAAGGTTAATAGAGATAACTGATACAGTTGATGGTCAAGTACCAGCTGTTACTAATCCACCATCATACCCTGCTTTTACAGCGCCAGTTCCTGGACAACCCTATATATTTAAAACTATAGCTGGTCCTAATGATAATTACAACAATGTACCTATTGGAGCTAGTATATTTATAAATGGAAAAGATACAGGATTATTTGTAAAAGCTGTTAACGCTTCAAGTGGTATAATAGAAACTGGAGGTCTTTGCCCGTTTTATTTTGGAGCAGGAAGTGTTTTAACTCTAAAGTACTATGCTAAAGATAAAATTATAGGTGCATATGATGTATATAACGACAACTATTTAATTAGTCTTCAAAAAGTAGATGGCACTTATCATACTTTAGTGTTTGATGAAAAATCTCAGGGATGGGTTACATTTTATGATTACAAACCTATACTAGCTGATAGTTTATTTAATAGATTTTATAGTACATCAGGAGGATTTTTATGGGCTCATAACTCTGATTTTGTGCCACGTAATAGTTTTTATGGAGCTGATGCCGCTAAGTCATCTATAGAGTTTATATTTAATGATCAACCAAGCGTTGTAAAAGTATTTAAAACTATTAACTACGAAGGTACTAATGGTTGGGAAGTTGCTACTGTTGAATCAGATCAAACAGGTAAAATAGCTAATCCAGCAGGTGCTTGGGAAGATTTTACTGATACAATAGCAGTAATAAAAAGTTATAATGAGGGATCTTATATAGAAGGTGGTGTTACTTATAGAGCTGGTTTTGATTTAAAAGAAAACAGATATGTAGCTAATGTAGTAAATAATACGCCAGCTCAGGTAGGAGAAGTTATTATAGGTAACCAAGCTAGTGGTATTAAAGGTTACTTTACTACAGTTAAAATACAAACAGATAATACTACAGATCCAGGTGGTATGAAAGAATTATTTATGGTTGGTTCAGAATTTGTACCATCATCTTATTAAAATTTAGAATATGGCATTTACCGAAGAAGATTTACAAGGCGTTATGCAATTAGCAGCAGCAGGCACACCATTAGTTATGGGTGCTTTAGCTAAAAGAGATGCTAAAGATAGAGCTACAGCAGCTGCTAAAGAAGCTAATGAACTTGGCAAGCAATTAAAAGCACTAGAAGAAAATAGACAACAAATAAGAAACCCATACGCTAACCTAGGTGTTGCTACTCAAGCAGCTGAAATGGAAGCTCAAGAAGCTGACGCGTCATTAGCCAATACATTAGACACCATGAGAGCAGGTGGTTTCGGTGCTTCAGGTGCTACTGCTTTAGCTAGGCAAGCTGCAAAAGCTAAACAAGGTATTTCTGCTGATATACAGAAACAAGAACAAGCTAATCAAACTAAGTTTGCTGAAGGTGAGAAGTTTGTTTTTGAACAACAAGAAGAAAGAGATGCGGCTAAGTTAGATCGATTAGCTAATCTACAAGAAGGTTATCAACAACGAGAGATGGACGCGCTAGCTGGTCAACAAGCTATTAATCAACAAACTGCAGGTGCTGTAACAGGTGTACTTGGTCAAATAGCTGAAAATCCAGAAGCTATTGCTGGTTTATTTGGTGGAGGTTAAAAATTAGATTATGGGATATAGAGATCAAAAAGTAATAAGAGATAGTAGAGACGCGCAAGCAGCTAAATTTATTGGTGAAGCTGGCAGTGCTTTTAGACAAACTATTGCACAAGGTCAAAAGCGTAGACAAGAAGAACAGAAAGAGTTAAAAGATCTACAAACAAAAGCTCAATCAGCTGTGTCAGGTAGATATAAACAAATGGCAGACTTTAAAAAGACTGGTAGTAAAGCATTAGATGAGCAAGTAATGGCTGAAATAGAGAAAGCAGCTAGAGAAGAATCAGATCTTTACATGAAAGCTTTTGGTAATGACGGTTCACCAGAGTTAATAGCTGATTATCAAAAATTAGTAGCAACTAATAATAGAGATTTAAATGATCTTACTATGTTTATAGGTACGTTTGATCAAGATGTTGATGCAGCTGCAAATGCTATAGCTAATGGTTCTAAACTGTTACCTGGTGGTGGAGACTTTGCTTTTGAATTAGACGTACAACAAGGTGGGCCAGTAGAATTAAAAAAAGGTAAAGACGGTAGGTATTCTATTTATGGAGGGGCTGGAGGAAATTATGCAGGTAAAGAAATAAAATTAGGTCAATATCACGATGACTTCAAGAAAAATGGTACTAGATATGAAATGATAGATGACGATTACAATTTAGTAATGGATGAGTGGGCTAAAGGTATAATAGAGAATAGAGATGCATTTAGCGGCTTTTCTCAGAAGCAAGAAGTTAAAGGTGGTGCTCCAATTGGTAGTGGAAAAACAACTAAACAGGAAGGTGTTAAAGGAACTTTTTTCGATCCTATGGCTTATAAAGAAGATATAGTAGATAAATTAAATAAACAATCAAAACAAACGCCAGGCACT
>TARA_R100000231_G_scaffold17168_1_pt1 | contig 11412 bp, 12 predicted proteins | sample TARA_R100000231 | Tara Oceans TARA_R100000231 (sample SAMEA2620565) | marine metagenome | biome: marine biome (ENVO:00000447); feature: surface water layer (ENVO:00002042); material: "saline water (ENVO:00002010), including plankton (ENVO:xxxxxxxx)" | depth 5 m | reverse complement strand
GGTTCTGACATATGCGCTGAAAACGCTGAAACTGTGTCTACAACTAAATCAGTATGATCTTTATAATCTCTACGTTTTAACGTAGAAGATTTTTCTCCGTTGCCATACTCTGATATGCGTTGCATATCAAAAGCACTTACTCCCTTCTTCCGTTGGTCATGTCCAGTAGAGCGTTCTCTAACTTTTTTGGTAGCATCTTTCCCTTTTTGTCTGCTCTGCGCAAGATCCCTAAGCAAGCCCTCTCGCTCAAAGAGTACTTCGGTGATACCTCTGATGTCTCCTGTATTATTTCCAACAACAAAGACTCTTTTGCGTCTTTGGGCGAGTCCGAAGTATTGAGCATCAAGTACTCTCCACCCGATGCTATACCCGATTGCTTGAAGACCTTCTGTGAACGAGTGAAAGTCTCTTCCTTTATTTGAGGAAAATACTCCTGGCACGTTTTCCCAAATAAACCATTTCGGCCTAAAACGATTGAGAATGTTAACAAACGTGAGGGTGAGGTTCCCTCGAGAATCCGACAAACCTCCTCGTAATCCGGCAACTGAGAATGATTGGCAAGGTGTTCCTCCGATAATGACATCTGGGTCTGTTTCAAGTTTCCACTCCTTATATTTAGTTATGTCACCAAAATTTGGTACGTCTGGGTAATGATGCTTCAGTACAGCTGATGGGAATTCATCAATCTCTGCAAACCCTACAGGTTTCATAAGATCTTTCCATGCCACAGTAGCTGTAGAAATACCTTCACATAAACCTAAATACGTTAGTTTATCTTCTAGCATTCTTCTTTCTCCTTTCTACAAACAATTTACGAATTCAAATAACGAGAAATAGCAAACTCATCACTTAAACGCATTTGTTCATGTAGATATTCTTCCTCTATCTCAAATTCTTTTACAGCTTCAAAGAAACCTTTTGATAATACAGCTTTTAATTTACCACTAGAATTATCTTTTATAGTCTCAAATATAGCTTCGACTGATTTAAGCATAATGTTATGTGATGTCCAGTTTGCATCAGAATCTTCATCAGTAAATTCAACGACTCTCCATTCTAATTCTGTTTCAGCTTTTTGCCAATTTGTATACAAGAAGGTTAGAACAGAAACTACTGACTCTAATTGCTCCTCAGTTAAATCATACTTTTCATGCGGTTCCATAGTAATCCTTTCTAAACTTTGTTTTTAAATTTTTTGTAACGCTCGACTGATTGATTTAAAAATGGATTTCTATCACCTAAAAACTCTTTATTCCAAAAGTGGTCTACAATATTGCGTAAAACATGACTCATTGGTATCTCGTAGAGATTCGCCAAGTCTTGCACTTTTTCCTGAGTCTCAGGCTTACAAATTACAGATTTCCATTTCGTTTTATCAACCATATAAAAAGCTTATAGGATAGGTAAGTTGAAGTCAATAAAAATATCAACCAAAGAGCTTACAGAAAAGCACAAACGAGATTTGCGTGTGATTCAAAAGCTTTGCTTACCGGATGATGACCCAGTTTCCGCTAGGCAAAACCCTAATGGCACTTGGTTCTTGATCCTCGACAAAAGACTCATTGCCTTTGGTTTAGTAGTCCCTTCACGCCAATGGGTAGATACAGCGTACCTGTCTCGATGCTGCGTTTACCCTTCTCACAGGGGTCAAGGTATCCAAAGACGTTTAATACGCTCTAGAGAGCGTTATATGCGTTCTCAGGGCTATACTTGGATGATAACTGATACTTCTACAGATAATCCGGCATCTAGTAATAGTTTGTTAAAATGTGGCTACAAAATTATTTTCCCGACAAAGCCTTGGGCAAATAGTAATTCAATCTACTGGACTAAGAAGCTGTGATAAAAGATCCTGAAAAACGTAGACAGTCGCAACGAGATCATTACTACCGAAATAAAGAGCAGTACTTGAAACGTAACCGTGAAAGAAAGAAAAAATTAAAAAAATTATGGTTAGAATTTAAATCTTCTTTGTCTTGTGAAATGTGTGGAGAAAATCACATTTCTACTTTAGACTTTCATCACATAGAAAAACATCCTGACAATCGTCCGGTGAATAAACTAGTTTCAAATTACAACTTTAAAGAGGCATATGAAGAAATAAAAAAATGCGCAGTATTATGTGCAAACTGTCACAGGAAACACCATCACAACCGAAGGGCAAAAAAGAAAGAGAAAAGAAAGAAAAGAAAAAAAGCGGAGTCCAAGCTAGGAAAAAAGGAAATCAGCAAGGACTCCTAACGGTCTGAAGAATCCCCCCAAAATTGACCCATGTCCTGATCAACCAGGGATGGCACTTCCAATTTTACGGCATTCACCATAATATTTGCAAGTGCCTTCGCTTCTCCAGAATTTACTATGGAAAAACATAGTTCATCATGAATTTGAAGTAAAGGCAAGTAACCTGAGCGATAACAATCAACAATTGCCTTCTTTGTTTGATCTGCCGCGGATCCTTGAATTAATCTATTCAAACCCTTATAAGTATATGCACGTTTTAAAATGTGACCAACGTACTCACGTTTAGCCTCTTCTAAAGGTAACGCCTTGTGTAATCCGAATGTACTGGGCTCCCAAAGTGGAAACCTACAACGTCTGCCCATCAAAGTTCGTATTGAACCGTTTGACTCTGGGCTATCAATTCTATTTTGTACTGCGTGAACTAATCCTTTTAAGAATGGAACTCTTTTATGAAATGTGTTAATCAACTCAGAAGCTTCCTCTGGAGACAAGTCTAATTCTGCAGCCATTTTATTTTTACCCATTCCGTACATCAAACCTAAACCGATTGTCTTTGCGGCTTTTCTAGGAATGTCTGCCATGTCTGCTACAGTCTGATGAAAGTCTGTTTTAGAATTTGTTCTATATTCTTCTGCGGCTTTTTCTGCTCCATCTAATTTCAAACGTACAGCGTAGTGGACAGCTAACCTTGGTTCTTGTTGCGAGAAATCTAAACTAGCCCATTTCTGTCCTTCTTCAGGTAAAAACAATCCACGGATTTTAGGACCTATGTTTTGATTCCTTGCCGGAATTTGTTGCAAGTTTGGGTTCACCATACTAAACCTACCTGTTACAGTTCCACCATCATCAGATCGAATCTGATTGATATGAGAATGTATACGTCCATCTTTTGATGCAAAGTCCATCAACGATGTTACAAATGTTCCTGTAGCTTTATTTAATTCTCTGGCTTTTACTATCAACTGAGGTAACTCGTGTGGATGACTTGATAAAAAGTTTTTTGTAAAGCTTGGGGATCCTTTTGCAGTTTTAGAATATTCTAAATTCATCTTTTCAAATGCTTTTGCAATGGATGCCGCCGCCCAAATATCTACATTCAATCCACAGATATCTTTCATCTTTTTGAGATATTCTTTTTCCTGGCTCTGCATTTCTTTTTTAGTTTGTTCTGCTTTGTCAGAATCGAAACGAATACCACGTTGTGTCATTTGTATTAAGATTGGACACAACTCAGACTCAAGGTCAAAAATATTATTTAAATCTTGTTTTACTAATTCAATTTTAAAATAATTCCAAAGCTTCAATGTTAATGCTGCATCTTGTTCTGCATATTCTCCAACAAACATAGCCGGAAGTTTATACAACTCTGCTTTCGGATCCACTCCAAATTGAGCCGCCGCATCTTTCAAATCTGCTTCTGATTTTATTTCTTTTAAATAATCAAAACCTAAAGCATTCAAACTATATGTAAATCTATTTTCATCTATCAAAGCCGCCGCGATCATGGCATCGATAATTTTTCCATTGACCTTAAAACCTTCTGCCTGTAACCAACCAACATCATAAGATGCATTAAAAAATATTTTGTCCGATTGTAAATTCAAAACATCTTGAACATATTTATAAACTTTTTTCTTATCTAAGTTTCCACCACCCTCGTGTGCTACAGGTAAGTATAATTTTTTACCTTCCACAGCTAAAGCAAAGCCAACTATATTGCCATCTTTTCTAGGCCAACCTGGTCCTTGTTTCTTGATGTTTGGATCTCTAGTCTCTAAATCAATTGCAATCTCTTCTGCACCAGATAGATCGGGCAACACATTAGGAGCTATCCACTCAGTTCCTTTTGGTTTTATTAAACTAAGGTTCATATAGCAAAACTCCGATCATATCTCTCTGGTTGCATAATGTTTAAAGATTTTTTTGCTCGAGTGACTCCGACATAATGTAATCTGTTCATAGCATCTGGGTCTTTAAAACCTAAAGAACAAAACTTCTCAGAAAGATCAGGAAAGAAAAGAACATTATCAGCTTCACCACCTTTACTACCATGAATGGTAGACAATTTAACTTGGGGCTTACCTAATAACGATTGACCTTTTCTTATAGCAGAACGTATGTAAATAGATTGATCATCAGATATTTTATCCAATGCGTTCATCCATGAACATCTTTCTGAAAGCAAGCCGTGATTGTTTTTTAAATCATCAAACGTATAACGCACATCGGACTGCCCTTCAAATTTTTTATAGCCTTTCTTAATTAAATCTTTACTAAGATAAGAGTATATACTTTTTACGTTGTTAGCGGTTATACTTTCGTAGTTCATAAGTCTGTCCCATGAATCTACAGCATCAACTACTTTTTCTGAGATAGAACGTATGTGATTTCTTTCAAACAAGATACCCATACTTTTTAAATATGCGTGTATCTCATTTAAAACATAATTACTGGGTGCTAAAACTAACCAGTTATCATTAAAATCTAAACTTCTAAAGTTCGCTATGATATCTAAACTACCCTCATCATCTCTTGGATTCCATTCTTTAGGAACTCTATACTTAATTCTGTTTACAATTTTATCTGCATAGTCATAAATTGTTTTTGGTACACGATGCGACTGATTCAAAATTATATGTTCACCTTCATATGTCAAAAGAGATTTTACATCTGCACCTGCCCAACCAAAAATTGCTTGATCATCATCTCCGGCTATGTAAACTTTGTTTGCTTTCTTTACTAATCGTGAGACAACTTTCCATTGCAGCGGAGACAAGTCTTGAGCTTCATCAATAATTACTGCCTGAAAGTTTGGATAGGTATCATCATCACATATAGAAAACTGTTCTAATAAATCTGTAAAATCTAACAGCGTATGCTTTTCTAAAAACTTTCTATAAGAATTATAGATATGTAAAAAAGAATGCCAACCAATGTTCAACGATGAGGCATTGTATTCTTTTTCTAAATCAACCATCTTGAGTCTTGCTAGGTTAATTACATTCAGTACAGGATTATCTGTTTTCAACTCCCATGATTCATCACCAGAGTTGACACCTACATTATCTATACCAACTTTGTCAGCGAACTCTTTCATCTGCGCAGAAGAAATCATTCTTCCGTTTGACAGACCTAATCTGGAATATGCAAGACTGTGGAGAGTTCTAAAGTTACTAAATTGTTTTTCTTTTAAGTGATCAAACCTAGTAATTGCTCTGGTTTTTGCTTCAGTAGATGCTTTCCTTGTAAAAGCAAAGTATCCAATTTCCTCTGGCGGTATACCTTCCTGTAAAAACTCTTCTACCTTATTTAATAAAAAGGTTGTTTTCCCTGTGCCTGGAGGACCGAATACTTTTGTAATTTTCAAAACGGTATATCGTCATCACTAACTGATGGACTAACTTTAAATGGTTCTGTTTGTTTTTTGAAAGCAGGAATCTTCCACAATCTCACAGTTCTACTTTTTATACTTTGTGATACTGCTTCTCCATTCATACTACGAAGTCTTTGCGCAATCTTTGGAGTTGTTAAAGACATAAACCTATTTCGTGATAAGAAAGATTCTAGATCCTTCATTCTAAAATAAGTATAATTGTCTTCCTCACTAGTCCAAGGTCTACCCATCAATATCTCTTCTCGATCTATACCACTTTGAAAGTGCGTACAAAACTCTTCTAACAAATCAGCAAACCTACCTTCATGTGAGGTATCCTCCGGTGCTTCCTGTATAGCCTGAGTCTCTACCATTTGTCTTAACAACTTATTCAATAATGCTTCCCACTCCATTTTCTTCCTTGTCGGAGGAGCAACATTTATTTTGTTCATACAAACAATTTGAAACTTATGTTGTTGCTGTAACTCTTCAGTAGTTAATTCAATCCTATGACCTTCAACATCTAAAAACCATAGTGGCGGATCCGAATTGTATTTCACTAGAGCCGTGATACTTGGTCCGTCAATATCTGCCTCTGAAGCACCAATACCATACTTACGCATCTTACATATTCCTGATGAGCAGTGAGCATTAATTGGGGAGTCTTTACACTTATAGTTGTAGTCTTTTTTATTTAATTGTTTAACAACTGTGTTGATCTCATTCAAAGGTAAAGAAGGACTCATGTACTTTTGATTTGCTTCTAACATTTTATCCTCCCAAGAGTCTGGGTGTGATTTTTTTAAGTACACACCTATGTTAAATAGGCCATTGTTTCTAGTGCCTTCTGGGAACCCTTGATTACACAGATACTGTAAACAAGGAGGACCATCAGGAATGTTCTCATTTTCTACTTCCGGCTTTGGAATTTCTTTATTGTTTCTAACAACTTTTTCTTCATAGAGTTCAAAGAATTCTTCAAGCGTTGCAGCATCACCATTCTCCTTAAAAGCATATCTATTAGAATTATCTCCACCAAAATACGGTAGATTCAAAAAGTTTCCAACATCACCTCTATCAACTAAGAGTTTTGTTTGTTTTGGAAACACTTCACAATTCGCAAAGCCCAGATATGCCGCGAACAATTTAATGTGTTTTTGCATATCTGCAGCTGACAAGGGTTCTTTCACAAACATATAAACGTGAGCACCCCCTGACTTTGATCGAAATACGATCAAAGGTAAATTCATTTTTTTAATTTTGCCTACAAGATTTTTATGATCTAGATTGTACTCGTCAATATCGAAAGCACCCCAGACACAAGTTTGGTCGCTCCTGATCGGTATTATGCCAAGACTAGGCTCTTTACCATCCAAGTGCTTTTGCCAAATGATGTCGGTAGGGACTTCTCTTACTACGAAGCCCTTACCGACTTGTTTCGTATCTTCTCGTTCACTCTCGATGGTGTAAGTGCCATATGCTGACTCTAAACCATTAAAAATCGTTTTAAATTTAACGATATCAGACATTCAGATACTTTGGGTTATTAAAATGGGATATCAGAAGTTTTTACAGGATTATCCTCTGTATGCTTGACTTCTACTTCGCCCTTTGATATAGAATCAGCAAACTCTTTACACATCAAAAAGAGAGACTGATCATCAATAAGACCTACCTTTCCGATTTCCCAACCAAACCATGTACCTTTATCATTTGATTCTTTTTCTGATGCTAGAGAATAAATGTGAGAGTACGATGGGGGTTGAAACATTACTCCCTTAGAATTTGGAATACTCGTAGTCATAATCATAGAGTTCCATTTTCTACTTTTCTTCAACTGAGTTGACTTCATTACGATTAAAGCGGGTTGTCTCTCACCTACTAACATAACGTAGTGATGAGCACAAGCTTCAATGTAATTTCCGTTCTCCAAATAGTCTCTCCAATCTCCTGGTTTTTTCACAGTTTTAGAAAGAATATTTGAAGATGCCCCATAAGTGTTCACCGGACTTCCATTTCCGGTTCCACGAGGAGCCCACTCAATGTACTTCTTTTCATAATGACAAGGCACAACGTGTAAACTGTCTTCATACAACTGACCAGATACAGAGTTGTACATCATGCCAGGTTTAGCACCTTCAACTGAATCTACTTCAGGACTCATTTTTGATAACAACTTCAAAAAAGGTAATGCAGTATCCTCAGTAGCGATGTTTTGTAAACCATCTCCCGCAGACTGTTCAAATAAAGAAACATCGACAGTTGCGATTGCACCATTTTGGTTTTTCTTTGGTGTTTGAAGCTTCATAATTTTCTCCTTACTTTTTACTTGATTTAATATTAGCTTTCGTACCACAAAATGCACCGAAAAGTTCGGTAGGAAACTTTACACCTTGTTCTACCATTTCACGAACCCACGCTCTAAGAGTTTGAGATTCGATCTTTTCGGTTTGACTAGGAATCATTCCATTTTCACGAATCATCCCAATCAACTTTGATGCATCATCGTCTTCTCCTCTACCGAACTGAACGCTCACTAGATTCTTAATGATGTCATCGTATCCATGTTTGCGAAGCCACTCAAAGGCTTCCCCTTTTCTATCCTTAGGAATTGAAGCTGAGTAAAATGGTTTTACCTCAATCATTGAACCATCAGCCATTGTAAAGTTAGACATACCTATTTCTTGCATCGCTGCAGGTATTCTATTTTCGACAAGATTTCTATGTTCTTTTTTCTTATCATTCAAAACTGACTCAAGAGCATTGATCTCTTCTTCGGATTTCAAAACCTCTTTTGCTAATTCACTTATGTCTTGTAAAGCACTTCCAGTTAAATTTAATGCCTGTGTTTCTTCCTGAATAAAATCCGCAAGATTTTTACTCATAACTTTCTCCTTTCTGATTCAAATCAACTTTAATAGGATAGTATGTTGACTCTCTTCTATCCCACTTCAACAATGTAAATTTACCATTGTTTTTCTCTGAAGCACAAGCCGCAGTTATAGCCATTGCGGCAGGATCCCCTATCAACAATAAAAAATCTTTACTGCTGAAGTTTTCTAAACCTCTTTTTATCCTTTTAATAGAAGGGCCAGGTGAAAACATAATCTGATTTGTAGGAGGCAATAAAAATTTAAATTCTCCTCCTTCCCCTAAAAACTTAGAAGCGGATAAAATGTTGACGCTAGTTTCCTGTACCACATAAATATTACTCAAAATCTTTCTCCTTAATCACTTTATGTGTATACTGTAATCTATTCTAGAAAGAGATACAAGTGATAAAGTACAAATTTAAAAATAAACCATATGCGCATCAGGCGGCGTATTTAACTAGATTCTGGAAAGACCCTGTAGCAGCGGTGTTTGCCGATATGGGTACTGGAAAGACTTTTATGATTATTAACAACATAGCTATGTTATATGATAATGGCTATGTTTCTGGAGCCTTGGTTATTGCTCCAAAGGGCGTGTATCAGAACTGGGTATCCAATGAGATACCGAAACATATTCCAGAACACGTTGATTACAAAACTGCATTGTGGAGTCCAAGTCCAAAAAGAAAAGCGAAACAAGATTTAGAAAGTATGTTTGAACTGGACGATAAACTACATATATTAATTATGAATGTAGAAGCTTTCAGTACGCAAAAAGGAATTAAGTTCGCAGAAAAGTTTTTACTGGCACATGACGCGTTTATGGTGATTGATGAAAGTACGACAATAAAATCACCAAAGGCAAAACGAACAAAGAATATATACAAGTTAGGAAAGCTTGCCAAGTATAAAAGAATTTGTACGGGATCTCCGGTAACAAAAAGTCCTTTAGATTTATATACACAATGCGCTTTCTTAAATGTAGATTTACTAGGTTTTCCTAGCTACTATGCATTTCGTGCTCGGTATGCAATTCTACAAACACAATCTGTAGGACCACAAGCTTTTAATCAGGTGGTTGGTTACAGACGTTTGGATGAATTATCGGAAAAACTAAAACCTTTCGCTTTTCGGATAAAGAAAGAAGAATGTTTAGATTTACCTGAGAAAGTATATTCATTGCGTTATGTAGATTTAACCGATGAACAGGAAGAAGCATACAAGTCTATGAAAAAACTTGCTTTGGCTATGTTGGAAGATGGTTCAATCACTACAACTGCAAGTGCCTTGACTCAGATATTGAGACTACATCAGATATGTTGTGGACATATAAAAACAGACGACGGTAAGCTGATTGAAATAAAATCTAATCGAATGAATGTTCTAATGGATTGTATTGAAGAGAGCTCTGGAAAAGTAATTATATGGGCAAACTATACTTACGATATAGAAGCGATTGTAAAAAAACTTTCTGAAAAATTTGGTGGTGGATGTGCGGCAGGTTTTTATGGAGCAACTTCTAATGAAGATCGAGTAAGAATTGTAGAAAACTTTCAAGATCCTAAATCTGATCTTTTGTTTTTCGTTGGGCAACCCAGAACAGGTGGGTATGGTCTAACACTTACGCAAGCATCGAATGTAATTTATTATTCAAACAGCTACGACTTAGAGGTTAGACTACAGTCAGAAGATCGAGCACATAGAATTGGACAAACAAAGAGTGTTAATTATATAGATTTGATTTCACAGTTTCCTTATGTCCCTGGAGAGAAAGTAATGGATACAATTGATCAAAGAATAGTTGAAGCTCTGAAAGATAAAATAGATATAGCTAGTAAAGTATTAGGAGAGGAGTTGAAAAAATGGTTGATATGATTATCAAGCCTAGATACAGATATAACTACACCACGTTAAAACGACAGGATCTTCCTGAGGGTCGGAGATATGTAAACGAAGTAGGGGACAAGTTGCCAAGCGTGACAACCATACTTAGTCATAGCAAAGATAAGTCTGGCCTGATTGAGTGGACCAATCGTGTAGGGAAGGAAGAGGCAGAACGCATTAGAGACAATGCTGCCAAGGTTGGAACCGCTATGCATTCGTTTATTGAATCCCATGTGAAATTAAGACCTGTACCATATGCTAAGAAATTTTACCAGATAAAAGGATATCGGATGGGTGCAGGACTCATTGAGACGTTCTTTGAGGACTTGGATGAAGTCTGGGGTAGTGAGGTCATGGTTTATAAACACGGCTCTTACGCAGGGACTATAGACCTCTCAGGGGTATTTAGGGGAGAATCTTCCATAATTGACTTTAAGCAGTCCAATAAAATGAAGAAAAGAGAGTGGATTGACGATTATTTTATACAATTAGCCGCGTATGCGGATGCCCATAACGATCAATTCAATACAAATATACGTCAGGGAGTCGTATTAATGGCCTCTCAGGACGGTTATTTCAAAGATTTTGTGATATGTGGTAGAGAGTTTGATTCCTATCTCGATCAATGGAGACAGAAACTCAAGATATTTATTGCTGACGCTGCTTCAAAAGAGTCGTGATGTAATCATCAGGGAACAAAGCTTCATATTTTGCTGCGAAGTCTGGAGATGTTTGTTGTGGCGAAGGCTTTGTTATTGCACTCATAGGAGGTAACGATTGACTAATAGGAGGAAGTTTTTGACTAAGTGGAACTTCTCTTTCCTCCTTACCCACCAATGCTTCAGCAAACTCAGTAGCTTGTATTGGTGCTGCAACTTTTGTAGCCATGATTGCTCTAGGTGTGAAACCTGTCATGTCATCGAAGATATTTTTATAATATACTCCTGCATCTTTTAAAACTTCTTTTGCCTGTTTCATGCCACTAGGTGTCTTAATATCATCTAATGAGTTAATTATTTTTTCTGCTAGTTTCGGGTTAGT
>TARA_R100000231_G_scaffold34893_2_pt1 | contig 11487 bp, 8 predicted proteins | sample TARA_R100000231 | Tara Oceans TARA_R100000231 (sample SAMEA2620565) | marine metagenome | biome: marine biome (ENVO:00000447); feature: surface water layer (ENVO:00002042); material: "saline water (ENVO:00002010), including plankton (ENVO:xxxxxxxx)" | depth 5 m | reverse complement strand
ACCCATTTTTAAGGAGTAAATTATGTGGATAGTATCAGACGAAGACAAAACAGTAGCTTCTACTTGGGGAGCAACTATACATTTAATAGCTGGCGAACCAAGACAAGTTGGACATGACTTAGGTTTACTATGTTTACAAGCAGGTTGTGTAGAGGTCAAAGACCATAAAGAAGTACACGTTGAAGAGGCCCCAGTCGTAGAAGACGAGCCTGTAGTAGAAGTGCACGACGAAATAGATTTACACAGCATGACTAAACTAGAACTAGAAGCACATGGTAGAACTATGGGCATAGAACTAGATAGACGTAAGAAAAAAGCAGACTTGATTGCGGAGCTAGAAGCAGCGGAGTAATAAATTATGGCAGGGACACTCACAGGAACTAACTTATTAAGTAGAATAAAAGATACGTTACAAGACACTACAAGTGTTAGGTGGCCAGAAGCTGAGCTACTAAGGTATATTAATGATGCTCAAAGAGAAATTGTTAATTTTAGACCTGAATCTTCAGCTAAGACTGCTAATGTTCAATTAGTAACTGGAACTAAACAAGCTTTACCTACTGATGGGTTACGATTAATTAAAGTAACTAGAAACATGTCTGATGCATCTGGCGGTGCAACAGGTAAAAGAGCAATTAGAATAGTAAACGTAGATATTCTTAATACACAAGAGCCAGATTGGAACGATCCAACAGTCTCAGGAGACGCTGCGCACGGAACTGTAGTTAAACACTATATTTTTGATGAAGACGACCCAAGAAACTTTTATGTTTACCCAGGAGTATCTGGTAATGCGTACGTAGAGGTTGTGTATTCAGCATCTCCAACAGATTTAGCAAATACATCAGCTACTATTTCAGTAGACGATATATACGCTAACGCTATTATTGATTACGTTCTGTATAGATCATATATGAAAGACGCAGAATACGCAGGGAATGCACAAAGAGCACAAAACCATTACCAATTATTTACTGCAAGTATTGGACAAGGTGGACAATCTGCAATGTTGCTAGATCCTAATAACGACCAAGTTTCTAATATAGGGGCTGTTCCTCAGGTAATGCAACAGCAAGGTAGGTAAATGTGGCGGCCTACTCTTCTTTAGTCAAAGAAGTACTACCTTACGTACCTTTATGCCCAGATTCTTTGGTAGAACAAAACTTACGTTCTGCAACGATAGAGTTTTGTGAGCGATCAAAAGCTTTTATATTAGATATCGACCCATTTAGCACCATAGCTGGTGTATATGAATACGATTTTGATATACCTACCGGCACAGAAGTGCATCAAATACTGTATATGACGCACGATGGCAACGATATGGATCCCATAAGTCCTCGTAGCCTAGAGTTAAACTACCCAGATTGGAGAAACAGAACCGGTAATCCTCACGTGTATCTGCAAAAAACACCAACTACTTTCTGGGTAGTACCTGTGCCAAGCGGACCAAAAGAAATTATAGTGAGTGTAGCCCTAAAACCTACTAGAGGTTCTAATAATATAGACACAACTATTGCGAATACGTACAGAGATGCAATTATATATGGCGCTTTGTACAGGCTTTTACGTATGCCCAATAGGGAATGGACAGACATAGGAGCTGCACAAGAATATTTATTTCAGTTTACGCAAGAAATAAAACAAGCGGAACTAAGGGGCCGAGGCGGAGACCTAGGCGTAAAAAGAACTGTTAAGTACAAAGGAATAGGGATGCCAAGGAGACGGTATGGAAAGTACGGAAAGGAGATCGACTACTGAGTTACCTGTTTTTACTGACATACGTCAGTGTTGGGACAAGATAAAACCTGGTATAGTCGAGATAATAAAAGAAAACCCTTATCTTACTTATATTCCTGAAGATGTTTACAGTGAGTGTGTAAACGAACGAGCGTTTCTATACACTTCATCTGTAGGTTTTTTGATACTGACTATGGAAATAGATCGGTTTACAAAAGACAAGACATTGCTGCTATGGATAGCGTATACTTATGAAAAGGGCGGACATGAGTGGTTGGCCCATGACGAGTGGTTTAACGACCTAGCCAAAGAAGCAGGTTGTAAGTATCTCGAAGCGAGATCACGAGTTCCAGAAATGGAAGCGTACACAAAGAAGATAGGATGGGAGTTAGACACACGAATTTATAGGAAAGATATTAAATGAGTGGACCAAAGAAATCGGAATACAAAGCAAGCGAACAAGAAAAAGTTCTAGCTGCTGTTTCTTTAGCTGATAAAAATTACTTTAGAGAAAAGTATTTACCTGTATTGACAGAGCTAAGAGACAGGTCAACTATGGAGAACTACGAAGGAGTTGCTACAGGTAGAGCACAAGCAGATACTATGCAAGCTTTATCTAGACCTAGTTTAGAAGCAGTTAGATCTGTAGACACCGCTGCTAATATGGCCTCAGCTGCAGGTGCACAAGCATTACAAGGTAGAGCGCAAGGTCTAGCTGCGAAAAGAGGAGACCAAGTAAACGTTCTTAAAAATGCTAGGGGCATGGCGGCAGATGCACAACAAGGTCTATCAAGAGCTGCACGTATTGAGTCAACAAAACAATTAGAGTTTGCAAGGGCTAAACAAGCAAGAAGAAACGCTAACTTTGGCGCTGCTACTAAACTTGTAGGTATGGCATCAGAGAATAGACAAACAAACTTAGGGCTGCAAGATGCCAATAGCGATTTAGCTAATAAAGGTTACTTCAACACCTTGTTAGCCCCACAAGGATTAGGACAATGATTGGATTTAGAACAGGAGGCGGTTTACTTTACGATTTAGTCGACGATATGAGGCAAACCCGAGCTAATTCGACTGCAGGTTTACCGAATGTTGATGACCCAGAAGCTACTTTTGCTCAAATAACTAGACAAGATTATCAAGACTACATAAGTAATTTTAGAGACTTCGAAGAACGTTTAATATCTTTAAGAGACGATGACAGTCTAAGACAAAGAGCTGTAGCAGACCAAAGAAGACAAAACGAAATAGCACAACAAGTACAAGCAAGAAACGCAGAAAGGTATGGAGGAGCTGGATTATCTGCTGCTCAAAGACAGGAACAACAAAGAGCGTTACAAAGGGGCGGGCAACTTGGTATAACAAACACATCTAACAACGCTAGAATACAACAAAGACAAATAAACAACGCTTTGATAAATGAACTAATTGGTATAGGACAAGGTGTAAACCAAAGTTCTTTATCTGGATTAGGTGATGCTTCGGCTATGGCAGCCCAAAGAGCTGCTGCCTACAAAGGTGCAAAAGCGCAACACCATAGCAATATGGTAGGTTTAGGCGTAGCTGCTTTAGGGTTTTTAGGAATATAGGATGAGTACAAGGGTAAGAGCTTACTTACAAGGGTTAGAAGGTAACCAAAGAAAGGCTGAACAAAGGAACGAAGGTATTGTTTCTGATTTAGGTGTCTTAGCTAACAACGGTTTCTTATATCAAGGTGGTACAAACGATACCCAAATAAACAACACTTTAAACGAGAAAGGTAGAGCAGAACTTTTAAAAAGAGATGCTAACGGTAAATTAGTAAACGAAAGATTAATTACTAGTATTCTCACAGCTGACCCAGTAGCAAGTTCCTACACTGATACAAAGAGCGGTAAAACAAAAAAAGGTAAAATTAGTAAAGTTAGGTTTGATGTAGATTCAAATACTAATGTGCTAGAAGTAGATACACCTCAAGGTTTTTTTCCTAAGACCCTTGGTTTATCAAATAGAACAGATGACATAGTTGCCCAAATAAGCGACGAAGATTTATTAGAGATGATTGATCAGTCTATTATCTATAACTCTAGCTTAGTAAAAGGCGGAGACATGCTTTACGCTGGTGGTAAGGCACAAGGAATACGAACAGTAGGAGCTCAACAAGACGACGAAGATGGGATTACTAACACAATAAAAGAAGTAAACCAATCAATGGAAGCAGGGCAAATAACCCCTAAAGATGCTTTTGATATAAGAGCAGCGATAGCAGAAGAAAGAAAAACAATTATTGAAAACCAAAAAGCACAAACTGAAACAGATCAACAAACAGCGTCAACTATGCCGCCCCCTTCAGATGCTCTACTTGGGCCTGCAGAAGATTCTAACCTTCCATCACAAGGTAGAGGTTCTCAAATGGTTCCACAAGACGGTTCTATTGGGTTAGAAGAAGCTAGAAGAATAACTGCAAAAAGCACAAAGCAGACCTACACCCCAATAGGTTATGGTGGCAGTGCTAGTTCTGAAAGTTTTGATGCCATTATTTCTAACGATCCTCGTTATAGAAATTACATGAAAGACCCTAATGCTAAAAATCCTTTTGGTTTGTCTGATGAAGAGATGGATCAACTTACGCCTGGAGAAAGAAAGAGTTTAAAAGGTAGAGAAGATTCACTTTATAACATGAATGTTAATAGAGTAGTTGCACAAGAAATAAAAGGTTTGCGTAATGAGTTGCGTAATTTAGATGATTTAAATATAACTACTGCTCAACAAGAAAACTTAGAACAGTTAGGTAGAGCCGCAGGTATAGATCCAAGTCCAGTAGGTAGATTTTTACCTGCAGATTTTATCAATAATAAAAATTTAGAATCTACTAAAGACTTTTTTAAAAACAATCCTGGTGAGTTTGCAAAATTTTCGAAAGACCCAAGAGGCTACCTAACAGGAGCTCTTGATGCTGCAACACCAGATAGATTTAATTTAAAAGCAAGCACAGGTGACCCAACTATAGACACTAAAGTCCAAGACCTTGCAATACCTGAGATACCTGATCCTGAAACAGACCCAGAAGGGTTCAATGCACATATAACTCAATATGCGCAACAATACCAAGAACTTGGAGCAGACCCTGAGGTTGTAAAAAGAGCACAAGAGTATGTAAAAAAATATGATGTTACTGACGAACAATCTTTTAAAAGTGCACCAGTAATAGACAGAGATTTAAATGTTAGTAAAGCGCTGGTTGCAACAGCTATTGCAGAAAACGCTAGACTTGCAGGTGGTAGTTTTGAAGATTCTTTCAAACAAAACTATAACTTATTTGATGTAGGAACTCCTGGACAAGATAGATACACTGCAGCAGCTACAGAAGCAAGTGTCCTTAAAAACTATGAGTCAATTAGAAAAGCAAGAGTAGAACAGTTATTCCCTGATTTTGGAGAAAAATATAAATACATTACAGATATAGATTTCTTTATTACTAAGAAAGATAAGGATGATAACGTCATTTCTAGTAGGTATAAAGACCCTAGCAAAAATGTAGAGCTAACCTCACAAGTTAGAAATGCGTTTGCTACTATAAAGAACAATGGTGGTTTTGCAGTAGATCCTAACACAGGTGTTGTTAATTATGCTAGCCAACAAGATAGAGCAGCAATGGCGTTGTTACAGGGCGAATACTTCTTAGCTTTAGTAAATACGCAAGGCCCTCAAGACTTTAAAGATAGAATTTCTGATTGGTTACAATACGCAAATGCTGCAAGCAGCCCTGCTGAGGTATTACAAAGGGTACGTATAAATACTAAGATGGTTAATGGTAAACCAGTTATAAATGAAATCTTCTTAATTCAGCCCGCAACGGGTACAGAAGCTGAACAGAGTATAAAAGCTCCAGCACTAGCTTCTTTCTATGGTGGACTCGATTCAGATTTTAGAGCTGCTTTCACACAGTTAATACCTAAGGATAGAAGAGGAGGAGGCTAAATGGCCACTGAGACCGACTTAATAGGTGTCTCCGCCAGTCCTACCGCACCAAGAGGAAACGAAGCTGATCTTATTGGCGTCTCTGCTTCTCGTACTGCTGCACCCCAAGGCGAAATTATAGATGACCCCTTTCAACTTTTTAGAGCTTCTGTAGATACAGGCATTCAAAACACTGCAGCTCAAACAGAAAATTTTAGTGCAGCCGTGAATGCTCTTCTGGGTAGAGAAGATGCGATGCAAAATAATTTGGCTGCTGCTAACAGAGTTACTGAGTCTTCCGCAAACTACCTTGCCAACATGGATACTTTCGAAGAGTTCTTAGATGAACCTACTTTTGGTGGTTTTATAAATCAAGCAATACAAGCAACTGGTCAGTTTGTACCCTCTGCTGTAGCTAGTATAGGTTTAGCTATGACAGGTGCAGGTGTAGGAGTAGGGGCAACTGCTGCTTTAGGTAGAACTGTAGGAACTAAAGCCCTTACAAAAACTGCATCTAAATCTCTTTTGCCAACAAGCATAGCTAAGGAGGCAGGAGACCGTGCAGCTGTTCAAAAAGTTGTAAATAAATTTGTAGCTCTTGAGGCAAACAAAGCTAAAAAAAGACCAACTAAACTTGATCCGCTCACCCCAGACGAAGAGAAAATGATTAACAATCTTTATGCTTTTATTAGAAGTAAAAGACGAGGCACCGCTGCTAAAGCAGGTGCGTTGCTTGGAGCAGGTAGTCAAGAACAAGTCATGGGTACTGGTATAGCTTTTGGTGATTATGCAGAGCAAGGCATGACTACAGCAGATGATGCAATTGCTTCTTTCGCACAAGGTGGCGTGTTTGCTGCTATTGGTTTAGGTAGTGAAGTTGCTGTAGCAAAATCCGTAGCTAAAGTATTAAAGACAAAAGCCCCTAAAGGTATAAATACTGCAAAAGATGCGCCTGTAGAAGGTATAGCAAGTAGGTTAGGCAAAGTGGTAGGTACAACTTCAGTAGCAGAAGGGCTAGCAGAAGCAGGACAAGAAGAACTTTCCGTACAACAAAAATTTAGAATAGACGAAGATTACACGAAAGCAATGGCTAACTTAGATAGGGCTAACGCTTTATTTGCTGGTTTCTTTGGTGGTGTAGGTATAGGTACTGCTATTGGTACACCATCTGCTGTAATTGGTAAATCTTACGATCAAATGAAACAAGGGTATCTCCTTGATGCCCAAGCACAATTTGAAAAAGACATGGCAGGTCAAACTGTAGCAGAGACAGAAGCAGACTTAAGAGATCAGTTTGAGGCCATGGGTATTGATTCTATTAACAAAGATTTTGTGTGGGTCTTAGATTCTAATAAGAAAACTATGGAGAACATAGAATCTGAAATGCGGTCTAAGTACCCTAACATGCAAATAGTAGAGGTAAACGATGTTGGTACTTTATATACCACTAACCCACAAAGAGCAGAATCTTTTTCTAACTACATGTCTTCAAACACTCTTAGTAAAGCTTTGTTAGATCAATGGCTAGCTGACAACAATGGTTACACTAGAAGAAGTGCATCTGGAGATAGTTTGGCTGTTAGAGTTTTAAGTCCTGGTGGGAATGTAGTATGGGAACAAACTACCTCTGCAGAGGGAGAAGCAGACGCTTTAGCTGCGGGTGAGAGAGTCATAAACAATACACCTGGTTATACTACGGACACTAAGACTTTAGATTCAGTCAAAGAAGCACGTATGGATGCTATGCAAGACGACGGGTTAGATGAGCAACAACAGGAGTTAGCTAATATCTACGACGTACAAGAACCTACTGCCGTAGAAGAAGGTAGAGGATCTTTCGATCAACCTATTACCCCTACAGGAAAAGGCAAACAAGTTTGGGCTATACCGTCTACTGATATAACTTACGATCAAGCTTTGGTAGAAGAGGCTAGAGCATTGGTGCCTACAGAGTTTGAAAGAGAGTTTGACCAAGACATAAGTAAAAAAAGATATTCAGAAAGTTTGTTAAAAGCTTTTATAAAAGAGAATGTAAACGACACAACCGGTGCTTTTTATAAGATAAATGAAAACACTGACAGAGGTGGGTTTAATTTAATTAAATACAATATGGGTTACACCCCAGGTGTATCTACACCTTCTACTGCAGATATAACAAAAGTAGTAAACAGAGCAAAAAGGAACGCAAGAGGCAGTCGATTTACTATTGAAACACCTGAAATGGATAAGCCTGTAGGCATAGATATGCCAACTCTTGTTAACCAAGGCAGAGTGCTTGCTAGAAGATTTGGTGAAAGTTTATCTCAAGATGAATTTGGTAGTGCTATAGATGGATTAGCTTTTATATTGGGGTCGATGGAGGGTAACTTCGCTCTTTACTATGATGGCAAACTTGTAGATGACGCAGCTTTTAATGACCCTGGAGCTTTTATATATACTAAAGACAAAGGCAGAGAAAGATTTACCCTACAGGATTTACAAAGAGGCAGGGCAAGCCAAGTAAAAAGCGGAGACCTTGAAGCTGGTTTTGATCCAAGAGAAGACATAAACCAAGAAGTAGTGCCAGGAGAAACTGAAGGTGCAACAGAGCCTACCCCAGATGAAAGAGCAGAAAACGAATTTAAAAGAAGACTATTTAAAAATCCATATGCAAAAGGGTCTACCAAAGCTACAGGCCCCAAGCCTGGTGTTTATTTTAGTTCTGCTATAGAACAAGCTTTTGGAGTTTCTTTTTTAAATGATTTCAAAAGCATAGCCTCACGTACTTTATTTCTAAAAAGACCATATCGAGTATTTTCTGCTGAAGAAAATATTTTAGAACAAGTGCAAGAGGATATTGATGCAAACAAACTTGATTACGATATAAGGGAAGCACGAGACACTATAGAACTTAATAGAAGACGAGTGCAAGAGGGTTTAGATCAGCCAGGTGGGACAGGAGTGCTTGGTGGTAACATACCAATGAAGTACACAGGATTACCGTATGACATAATAATGGTTCCTACTTCTAAACTTACACAAGCTGGCATAACAGAACTTAATGCTGCAGAACAAGGTAAAATTATTTTTGCCGTAGCGCATGAGATAGGGCATTCTTTTTTCACACAAGAAATAGAGGCTAGTTTAAAAAATGGTAAGCTCAGAGATAGTTTGTTAGAAGCTTTTGAAAAAGAACTAGAAACAAACCCTACTACTCAGTACCAAGGTGAAAACGGGTTTGAAGAATGGATGTCTGACCAAGTAGGAACTTATCTAGTAGATCAAACTTTAAAAGCACAAAACCAAACAGATTCTTTCTTTAAAAGAATAGCTGATAAGATACGAGCTTTCTTTAATGACGTTAACAATATTGCAAAAAATAGATATAAACAAGATCAAGCTTTCTTAGACTATGTAGTAGAACTGAAAAAATTAAATATGCTGCCTGATAGAACTACAAATTATCAAGCTAACGCAGAGATAGAACAAACGGTAGAAAAGATAGGTAAAGAGATACCGTTAGGTGACCCTAAAGCACCACAAAAAATACAACAAACAGTAAACAAAATAAAAGAATCAGGGGAAGCTCTTGGTGTAGGACAGTTTATCAAAACTGTTTTATTTGCTAAGGACAATTTACTCAGGGGTTTTGGACCAGCAGGTATAAAACTTGCACAAATGTTTAGAGGTCAATCTCAAAGTACCGAGGAAGTAGGGTTGTTAACTGCTGCAGTTACTCAAGCTAGAGCGAAGATGAATGAGGTACAAGATATTCTAGGTGTGTTTAAAGCTGGAGATATGACACAAGACAAACTAAATATTCTTTTAGAAGCAGAAAGTAGCAAGCCAACAGAAGAGCTAACAGACCCTAGAGCAGTAAGGATTAGGGAGTGGCTGTCAGAACACTACGACAAATTAAATTTACAAGAAATAGGTATTGGTAAACTATCTAACTTCTTTCCTCGTTCTATAGCTGTAAATGAGATAGCTGGAGATGCAGGTAAGAAACAAGCTCTAGTAGAACTACTTATGGAGTTCAATGATGGCCTAACTGAACAACAAGCAAACCAAGCAGTAGAGGCTACACTTGCAGATGTTTCTAGTGAGATAGAAATAGAAAGTGATGGAGCTAAATACAACATAGGGTTGCTCAAAGCAAGAGCTGAGCTGTATAAAAACGTGCCTACAGAAAGGTTAAGACAAGCAGAGGTATTAGAGGAGCCACATAGAGCTTTACAAAAATACATCGACAATACAGTAAAAAGAGTAGAGCTAAACAAAAGAGGAGGACCACAAAGAATAGCTGAGCTACTTAGTGAAATAAAAGATCCTAAACAAAGAGAACTAGCTGAACAATCAGTTATGGCTATGTTAGGTAAAGTAACTCCTATATCAAGTGGTATGTTTAGAGGGGCTAACCAAATAGGTTTAGCTTTCAATGTTACAACTTTATTGACCTTTGCTACTTTTGCTTCTTTCCCAGACTTAGCAGGTCCTATACTTCGTTCTAAAGACTTTGGAGCTTTGCGTACTGCAAGTAAAACTATTTTTAACATGATTAAAAACAAAGAAGAAGCTGCGCAGCTAGCAAAAGATATAGGTGTAGTTGGTATTGATGCAATGATGGAGACTTTCGTAGGAGCTGGAGAACTAGATTACACAAGTGAAAACACTAAAAAGTTTACTAATAAGTTCTTTAGGGCCATAGGATTAGAACAATTTACTAGATTTACTAGGGTGTTCGCAGCGGGTATGGGTAAAGCTTTCTTAATAGATAACGGCAAGAAAGCTGCTGCAGGTGACAAAACAGCTATAAGATATTTAAGAGAGTTAGGTGTAACAGCAGAAGAAGTAAACAACTGGGCTGGTGGTAACATTAACGAAGCTGGTAATGAGAAAATAAAATTAGCTTTAGCTAGGTTTGTAGATGAATCTATTGTAAGACCAAATGCAGCAGAGAGACCTATTTGGGCTTCAAACCCACATTTTGCTTTAGTTTGGCAGTTAAAGTCCTTCTTCTATGCATACGGTAAAACTATAGTAGGAGGTTCTATAAATGAAATGCAAGCTAGATACACGGAAGCAGGTGTAAAAGGTGCAGCTGTACCGCTATTCTTAGGTGCTGCTACATTACTACCTTTGACCATGTTAGGGTTTGACCTACGTGAAAGATTTAAAGTTGGTCTAGCTTGGGTACTACCAGGTGTGAGCCCAGATGATAAGAACTACAGAAGATCACAGCAGATGGATTGGGGTGAGTATACTACAGAGATTATAGATAGATCAGGAGTACTTGGACCGTTTACCTTAGCCCTTCCTTTGTTTATAGAGGACAAACGATATGGAGATCCAATGTGGGTAGGGCCACTTGGACCTACTGTAGAAAAAGGGTATGATTTATTTATGGGAGACTTAAGGCTCAAAGACTTAACTCCTCTTTACAACAATTTATAGGTATAATTAATTATGGCTTATTCAGACACAATAAAATTCGTAGTAGGAGATACACTTCCTTCTATGGAATTTACTTTAAAGGACAGCAACACTGCTGCTGCAGGACAAATTTTAGACACAGAAAACTCAAACACATGGGCGCCTATAGACCTAGCTGGGGGTTCTGTAAAACTAAGAATAAGAGAAGTCGGACAAACTACGTTAATACAAACTATAACCGGTACGATAGCAGATGCTTCAAATGGGAAAGTAACTTGTAGTATACCAAGTGGAACTTGGACAACAGCAGGAACATTTGAAGGCGAGATAGAATATACAACTTCAGGAGGAGGTATACATACTGTTCAGGACTTGATTAAGTTCAAAGTCAGAGAC
>TARA_R100000231_G_scaffold4219_3_pt1 | contig 11516 bp, 16 predicted proteins | sample TARA_R100000231 | Tara Oceans TARA_R100000231 (sample SAMEA2620565) | marine metagenome | biome: marine biome (ENVO:00000447); feature: surface water layer (ENVO:00002042); material: "saline water (ENVO:00002010), including plankton (ENVO:xxxxxxxx)" | depth 5 m | reverse complement strand
TTACCTAAAAACTTTGAAAAAATGATAAATGCAATAATTAATGGATTTAATAGATTTGCAGATAAATTAAACAGTTTTGCAGAAAAAGCGCAAAACATTTTGGGCAAAATAGGAATTAAATTAGATATACCAAAACTAAGAAAGTTTGAAAATATTAGTTTAGGTTTTGCCGAAAAAGAAGTTAAAAGATTAACACCAGATGAAATAGACGCACAAAGGGAAGCTGACGCATTACTTGCAAGAGTACCGTCAAGCAACTTTGCTGGTGCTGGTAGGCGATCAGATTTGAACGTAACTATGAATATAAACGGTGGTGGCAATCCAGACGAAGTTGCTAGAAAAACTGCTGAAGAATTGAAGAAGTTTACTGATAAAAATGGAACACTAGGGCGTGTTGGTATCGGTGGTGGTGGATCTGGGGTTGTCATAGTCTAATGGCACAACCAACAGTACGTGTACGTGTAGGGTTTACTGCTAATGAATTTACCTTAGATGACGCAATACGTGGCCTTTTAGGAACAGGCGAACTTGGTGGCGCAGTATCATTATCAGATGTAACAAGTGATGTTCAAAGTATTACTATTAATCGTGGTAGATCTAAAGACTTAGAAAGTTTTTTTACAGGATCTTGTACAGTGCGTTTGCTTAACAACACAAGAAAGTATGAAAATACAAATACATCAAGTCCATTTTCACCGGGTATTGAGCCACTTATAGCTATACACATTGACGCAACAACTGACGGTGGCAGTAGTTATGAAGATTTATTTGTTGGATTTGTTACTGACATAAATCTTACTTATCCAGACAAATCAAATTCATTTGCAGATTTTGTAGCGTCTGACGCATTTATGAAAATTGCAAATACAGAAATTGTAAATCAATCATTTTCTTCTACAACAAGTGGCGCAATGATTGAAGCAGTTTTAGATAATACTGACGTTAAATTTAGCGCTGGTGACAGAGATATTGAAACTGGATTATCTACAATGCAAGCGTTTTCAGATTTAAGTGGAAATACATTATCTATTTTGCAACAAATAGAACAATCTGAAAATGGGTTATTATTTATTTCTAAAAGTGGTAATTTAACTTTTAAGTCAAGGCATACAACGTTTCCGTCTAGTTCTGTTGCTACATTTAGTGATGACGGTAGTGATGTACCATATATATCAGTTGATTATGTAAATGATGATAATGAAATTTACAATGTTATAAATTTAACTAGAAATGGTGGAACTACACAAACTGCTGAAGATTTAGCAAGTCAAGGTAAATATCTTGTAAGAACATTATCTAGGGATAGTTTATTTAACAATACAGATACAGAAGTTCTAGACGCTTCAAATTTTTTACTTAGTAAATTTAAGGACGCACTAATTAGGTTTGATAATTTAATTGTTGATGTAAAAGAAGCAACAACATCTAATCAGAATACGATTTTGGCTAGGGAAGTTGGTGACATAGTACAAGTAGAACTAACCCCAACTGGAAGTGGATCACCAGCACAAATACAAACATTAGAAATTATTGATAGCATTAGTTATTCAATAACACCAGATATATTTACTTGCACGTATATGTTGTCAAATGCTGATGTACAAGCATTTTTTAGGTTAAATAATACTTTATTTGGGGTATTAGATACAGACAAGTTAGGTTATTAATGACACACAATATAGAACAGAAACAAGAAAGGATAAACTGAAAACATGGCATTATCTGGATATAAAGAATTTGCAACTGGTGAAGTTTTAACTGCTTCTGACGTTAATGCGTATTTAATGCAAGCGATCATGGTTTTTGCTGATAGTAGCGCAAGGGATAGTGGTATTGCAAGCGCCAAACGTGAAGAAGGGCAATTTGTATTTCTAAAAGATACCAATACGCTACAATTTTATGACGGATCTGCTTTCGTAAATTTTATTGGGGACGGTGATATTACTGGTGTCACTGCTGGAACTGCATTATCTGGTGGTGGTACTTCTGGCGCAGTCACACTAAATGTTGACATAAACAGTGCTTCTTCTGGAACAGTTGCCAGTGCTGATGAAATATTAATTGCTGATGTTTCTGATAGTAATAATATTAAAAAGGTAACTGCACAAACTGTTGCTGATTTAGCTTCTGTAACTGCATTAACTACAAATGTAACTGTTAAAGTAGCTGATGACGGTAGTGGTAGCCAAAACGTATTTTATTTTTTAAGTGGATCTGACACTGGTGCTGGCACTAAATCTTCTGCATTTGATATTTATTTTGGTATGAAAATTAAGTTTGATTTATCAGATAGTTCACTTGCTACACACAATTTTAAATTTTCTACAACACAAGACGGTACGCACAATTCTGGATCAGAATTTACTACAAACGTAACTACGTCTGGTACACCCGGTAGCGCTAACGCATTTGTGCAATTAGAAGTGACACCAGAAACAATGGGTACTGCAACTGCAACTGGATCTACGATTGAAACTTTATATTATTATTGTTCAAATCATGCTGGTATGGGTGGTAATGGTAGATTAAGTTTGTACCCAGCGGCCGCTTCTGCTGGGGTAAGTTTGGGATTAGTATTAGCATTAAGCTAGAAAGGAAAAAATAGACTATGCCGGATACGCTTCATAGTGTTCAAGGAGTTCTAGGAACTTCTGCTGGTGATATTGTTGACGCAGTACCGTCATCAACAACTGAAACTGTTATTGGTATATTATTATCAAACGTAAGTTCCAGTAGTGCTGATGTTACAGTTGATCTAAGTGTTACAAAATCTGGTGGATCATTAAGACACATTTTAAATGATGTATCTTTACCATTTGGAACAACAATAGAAATAACAACTAAGATCACCTTAGAAACTGGGGACAAGTTACAGGGGTTATGTTCAGCGGCTTCAAGTGCTGAATATAACGTATCATTTTTGCGTCAAACCTAAGGGGGTAATTTATGGCCTACATAGGTGCGCAACCACAAAATGTAAAACAGAATATTGGCTTATACACACCAAGTGACATATTAAGATTGACAAAAGACGGTCATTGGGGTGGTAGCTTAGATTTAATACAATCACAATCTGTAAGTGGTGCGGCTACATGTAATTTTACAAATATTCAAGGTGCAAAATATGATGTACATCTTTTGCAATTAGATGATATAGATACTGCAAGCACTTTTTATACAGAACTAAGATTGTCTAATGACGGTGGAAGTAGTTTTGAAACATCTAGTTATCATAGATCAATACAATATGGTGGAACAAATAGTGGTTTTGGTGTAAATAATAGCACAAGTGCAGATAGATTTACCATATTGGGACACTCTAGGGGCATAAGCCATTATGTTTATTTGTATTCTTTAAATAATTCATCACAATATAGTTATATTACACATCAAAGCGCCCCAGCAAACATTTATATGTATTTTGGTAGTGGTGCTTATGCAGTTGCTGAAAAAATAGACGCAATTCAACTTTTGAACAGTGCTGGATCTAATTTTTCAAGGGGTACTGCAACTTTGTTTGGGATTAAAGATATATGAGCAATTTAAGATTAATAAATTCAACTGAAATAACTTCTGCCGTTAATTCAGTTAACATTACAGATGTATTTACAGATGATTTTGATATTTACAAAGTAGTCGGTGTTGATATAGCCATGACTAATGGTGGGGGCGATTATTTATATGGTAGATTAATAAACAGTAGTGGTAATGAAATAACTTCTGATTATGATTATGTTTCTGGCTACATCAATAGTGGTGGTAGTACAATGACAAAAGAATTTGGATCAAATAAAACAGAGTGGGAAAGTTTGAATTATATTGGTGCTGGTACAAATGATATTGGAAGCATTACAATGTATATATTTAATCCAACAGATCCCCAATCATACACATTTTATATACTGCAAGGAAGTTCCTTTAGAACACCTAGCACAATTAATTATATGTGGAAAGGAATTGGCGTTTTAAAAAATTTAGGAACTATCAAAGGCATACAATTTTCTGCTAAAACTGGAAATATGGACAGTGCTAAATTTCGTATATACGGCATAAGGGTTGATGAATAAATGGCATTAGTACAAGTACAAACAACAACAGTAACATCTGCAACTGGTTATGTAGATTTAATTGGTACAACCACTGATGATGTTTACATGATTGCATTTAATAATGTTCAACCAACAATTGACAATACACAACTTATTTGCAGAGTGTTAGTTTCATCAAGCCCAGATACTTCTGCTAATTATGATCGTGCGGCAATACAATTTCTTGCTGGTGGTAGTGGTGCTAATAATCAATATAATACAAATGAAACTTTTACATATATATCTGGTGCGCAATCTGGCACAAATACAAGTGAAACAAATCAAGGTATTTTATATTTATATAATTTTAATAATTCAAGTGAATTTACATATGCAGTAATTGATCCAGTAAATAGAAATGCAAGTGGTACTTTGTATGGCATGCAGGGCGGTTGGGTGCATACCGTAGCCCAAAGTTGCAACGGTCTTAGGATTTATTATTCAAGTGGTAATATAGCAAAAGGAACGTTTACGCTTTTTAAGCAGGTTTGATATGAGTAGTGAATTTGGATATATACCAGAAAGCCCAGAACAAAGTTTTGGAAATAATAAAGGAATCTTTACACCTACTGATATTTATGATTTAACAAGAGCAGATAAATATACTAACTATGGACAATTAGAATTAATTGAAACTAAAACTGCAAGTAGTGATAGTGCAATTGATTTTACTTCTATTGATGAAACAAAATACAATGTTCATTTTATGACATTAACTATTACAGATTTATCTTCTGCTGATTATTTAGGAATTAGGTTTTTTGAAAATGGTACTATAAATACTTCTACTGTTTATCAAGAAAGTTTCCAAAATTGTCAAGCTAATGGTACATTTAATACAGTAGCAGCTACTAGAAATCAAATTATAACTACTCAAAGCAATGCAATAAATTCTTCTACTTGTTTATATATTATTTTTTACAATTTAGGGGATAATACAAAATATAAACATATAGAGGGTAACAGTTTGGGATTTCACACTACAGGAAGTCATTTTAATTCATATTATGGAATAGGAGTTTTTCCACAAACTACACAAGTAGATGGTATAAGAATATTTGGTAATCTTGGTAATATGACAGGCACACTATCTTTATATGGAATTAGGTACTCATAATGGCAACTTCTTTACAATTTATAAAATCTGCAAGTGCTAGTGGTGGTGTAAGTACATTAGATATTTCAAACTGTTTTTCAGCACAATATGATGTATATGAATTGCTTATAACAAAAGTAGATACTGCTTCAAATTTTTATCCAAGTTTTAGATTATTAAAAGAAAGTGACGGAAGTGCAGATACAACTTCAAATTATGATAGTGCAGGTTTATTATTTGGACTTTCTGGCACATCAGAAATTAGATATGTTAACCAAACATCAATGATAAACAGTTTTGGTTTAGCTAGTACAAATGACGCCAATAATTTTGGTAGACTTACTATTTATCAACCATTTTCGGGATCTAGTTACACTTTTTTACAGGGACAAGCTGCACATTTTTATTCTGCACTAGAGGGTGGTAAAACAATTGGAGTTCATAAAGTTGAACAATCAAATTCTGGCATACAACTTATGTTTTCTAATATGACATTAGTTCAAGCAAGTATATATGGGGTTGAATAGTGGCAGGTAGCTTAATAAAAATAGATGAAGAAATAGTTACATCAGGAGTAGCAAGTGTAACTCTTGGTGGCAGTAATTGGGATAATTCTTATGATGTATATATGGTGCAAGTAATAAATGTTGCTACTGATACTGATGCACAGGGTTTAAGATTTAGATTTACTGTTAGTGGAAGTCCAGACACATCAAGCAATTATGATAGAGCTTTTAAAAACCTAAGAGCAGATAGTGCTTTTAGTGATATTAATTATACAAACCAAGCTGAACTTGATTTAGGAAATATTGGAACAGGCACACAAGAAGTTGCCAATGCTAAACAATATTTATTTAATTTTAATAATGCAAGTGAATATTCTTTTTGTACTGTTGAAGCAAGTAATAGAAATAATAATAGTAATTTAAGGGGGTTTCAAGGTGGTGGAACTTTGAAAGAAACTCAATTAACAGACGGTGTTCATTATTTTATGGCAAGTGGCAACATATCTAGTGGTATATTTAAGTTATATGGTTATAAGAAGTAAGTATAAGAAATAATGTCACACAATAAGAAAAAAAACAGAAGAAAGATAAGATAAACACATGGCAATTAAAACAATTGAAGAATTTAGAACTGAAGCTACAACAGAAATAAATGCAAAGAAAACTGAAAATGGTGGTGACGGTATGTTTGCGCAAGTAAATAACGAAAGACGTGAATTTACAGACGCAGAATACGATCAAGCAATAGAAGATCTTGCACAATCTAAATTAGATGAACAAGATAATGGTTATAAAAGAGCTAGACAAGGCGAATATCCAGCTTTACCAGAACAGTTTGACTTACTGTATAAAGACATGTTAGCTGATAAAGGTGATAAAAATGGTGAGTGGTTTAAGGCAATCAAAAAGGTAAAAGACGATAATCCTAAACCAAGCTAATGTCTACAAATGGCTTTACGCAAAAAGAATTACTAAATTTAATTCTTGAAAATCAACAAATCATTGATCGCAAAATTTCAGAAGTCCACGAAAGATTAAATCAACGTCCAACACGTATGGAAATTTTTGGGTGGTTGACAATAACAATAGCAAGTTTTGGTGCAATATTTAACAGTATAATGTCTTAGTGCTGACAAGATATTTACACAAATTCAATACAATATGCAGATTATTTTTAGTTGGTTTGTTATTTTATCCAATGCCAATTTATGCTGATCATGTCCCAACACAACCACCTTATGATCAATCAATAGCACTAGATAATTCAACTGGTGATCTTACAATTGGTATATATTCTTCTGACGGTTTTGAAGATAGTCCACCAGAAAAATATACAATATTTTTTACGATCAGTGATAGCACGATTGATACAACTACATCATTTTGTGTATCTACTTCATTTGGACATGGGACAAACTTAACTTGGCAATATCACGTTTTTTCTTTAGAAGATTTACAATATTACTTTGAAGATCCATACGGTACATTTAGAACAAAGATCAGATCAGATAATGATACAGACAACAGTTTTAGTACACTTACGGCAGAACAAACAATAACAATACCTAATCAATTACCATTTACTAATCTTGGTGAGTGGACTGCACCAACTGACACTTGCAATGATACATCTACTACAACAACTACAACATCTACAACCACCACAACATCTACTACAACTACTTTGCCACCAGATACAACAACTACAAGTTCTAGCACAACTACAAGTTCTACAACTACAAGTTCTACAACTACAAGTTCTACAACTACAACTACAACTACAACTACAACACTTCCACCACCACCACCCCCACCACCAACAACTACAACAACACTTGCGCCAGTGATTGTAACAATAGGTGGTGAAGAAGTTGAGTACACCCAAGAAGAATTAAATGACGGAACAATTGAACGTGATCAAGAAAGATCAGATAATGAAGAAATATATGGTTGCTACATGACTAATGCACAAATAGAACGTGGTGACTGTTTTGACATAGAAGAAGAAACAGAAGAAGAAGTTATTATAATATTAGAAGATGACAAAAAAACAGACGATACCGAAAAAGAATTTTTTGATGATGATGATGTGGTATTTGATGTGGAAGATGAAGATGACATTAAAAATCTTGATGAAAAAGTAATTGATCTTGAAACACTAGAAGAAGAAATAATTATTGAGATAGAAGAAGATCTTGACTTAACAGAAGAAGAAAAACAAGAACTTATAGAAGTAATAAAAGATATACAAGAAACAGATTTTGAAGAATTTGTTATTGAAGAAGATGAAATAGTTTTTGACGAAATAATTATTATTATTGAAGAAGATGAAGAAGAAATATTTGAAGATGATAAACCTATTGATGAAATCAAAGATGATCAACAAGATCTGGAAGAAGATACACAAGAAGTCGTGGCAACGATACCAATATTGGTTGAAGATGTAGAAGAAGAATTTACAGAAGAAGAAATAATAGTTTTTGTTGAAGAAGCTGAAGAAGCTATTGAAGAAATAATTAGTATTGAAGAAGTTGTAGAAATATTAGATCAAGAAGAATTAGAAGAATTATCAGAAGAAGAATTAATTGAGTACGAAGAAGAAGTAGAAGAAAAAATTATTGAAGCAGTAAAAGAACTGCCAGTTGAAGAAAAAGTAGCAGTTGTAGAAGAAGTTGCAAAAGTATCTGTACAAAACCTTGCAGTTGCAGATAAACAAACACAAACAGTTGTGCAAGCAGTTGTTACAGAAGTTGTACAACCAGAAGTTATAGAAACATTAGACGAAACACAAAAAGAAGCAGTTGCAGAAGTTCTTGGTGTAGAAGAAACAAATGACGTAGAGATTATTGCAGAACAAGCAAAGAAAGATGACAATATAAATATTGCAGTCCAAGAATACGTAGAACGTGCAACAGAAAACGCAGACGTTGAAAATTATTCCGTCAGTAATTCAATCGTGGAAGTACAAGTAGAACAGTTCTTTGAAGATCCGATAGGACAACTAACTGATATTGATCTTTCCGATATAGTATTATCAGATATTGGTAGTGATATGACGCAATCAAGCAAAGACAATGCCAAGAAAACGGTAGTGCCAGTGATCATTGTAAGTCAGATCATAGCAACACCATTTACAAGAAGATTTTAATGAAAAAAGTTATAAACGCAATAAAAGCAATACTTAAAGAAGCAAGTGCGCAGATCTTCACCGCGCTTGGATTTTTTCTTAGTTGGTTTCTTTTGACCGGAACGGCCAAAGACATTGTAGGTATTATGATCCTTATAAGTTTTGCTTTATGGTTTGCAACAATAAATTTACGAAAATAGTAAAAAAGTCACTGATCGGTATTAGACTGATCATAACAACAAGGGCTTTATGGTAGAAACATTTGATGAATTTATTGATAAAAAGCGTAGTAAATCACCAAATCGTGCCTATGAACACAAATATCCAGAAAATCTTGATCTAATTAAACAATTATTGCAACAATGCCATGAAAAACGCACATCAACAATGTGGTCACTATATTCATACAGATCCATAGCTGAATACATGTATTATGGCCTTGAAATGACTGAAATTAGCTTAGAGGGCTTACGAAAAGCCATATCACGAATTGCAAAGGATAATAACCTTGAACTTTGAAGAATTTATAAAAACAAAGCAAGATCAGAAGCCACATCAATCTGAACACCCCAAAGGTTTTAAGCCGGGCGTGGAATTTGACGGTAAAAAAGGCAAGATTACAACAAAAGGCCTTGCTGATCGTGCTGATCTTGACTGGGACGGTTGGATTGATTACTGGCTTGGTAAAGGTGCAAGTAAAACGTTTTATGTTAAAAAAGATGAGCCAGTTAACTTTAGAGTGTGGGACGGTTACGGTAAAGACGGTGTGCAAAAGTTTTATTATTTTAAAACAAACCTTTATTCAAGGGAAACAACAGTCACAGATGAAGATATAAATAAAATTATCCAAGAAATAAAACGTATAAAACCTAAGCCAAAAAAGAAAGTAAAACATCAAACTCTTATGGTCATAGGCCTTGCAGACTGGCAAATCGGTAAACCTAACACGAAAAAAGCAGTTGAAGCATATTTTAAATCTATTTATGCAGTGTTAGATGATCTTAAAAACTTGCGTAAAAAATACACAATAGAAAAATTAGTGTTATGTGGTATGGGCGATTTGCTTGAAAATTGTTCAAACAATTTTTCACCCACTGGCTTATTTGAACAAGAATACGATAATCGTACCCAAATGAAAATTGCAAGACGTATGTTAGTCAAAACAATAAAAATACTTACACCACATTTTACTGACATAACCGTTATGTGTTGCATGGGAAATCATGGGCAAAAACGTCAAGGCAAAGGAAATTTTGAAACTACGTATGGTGATAATTTAGACGCAGAACTGTTTGATAATGTTAGTGAGATATTTCAAGACGCACCAGCTTATAAGCACATAAAATGGATTATACCAGAAAATGATTTGACTTTATCAGTACAAGTCTTGCCAGATACAGTTTTAACAATACATCATGGACATAGTGCAAAAAGTGGCCAGAACGCACAAGCAAAAGTAGTAAATTGGTTTAGAAAAATGGCAAGTAACAAATCACAAGGAAAGGTTTATGACACTTCAGTTTTAATGGTTGGCCATTTTCATCATCATTTTTCTGTTGAATTAGATGAAAGATTAATTATAGGTTGTTCTGCGCAAGATCATAGTGGCCAACAATACTTTGTTGAAACTGGTGGTGGATCTGCAATACCGGGTACAACTGCATTTTTAATGCACAACAAAGAGGGACGCAAGTGGTCTGATATTAATATATATTAAGGAAAGGTTTTATGAATATAATAACAAGACAAGACTGGGGTGCTAAAGAGCCAAAAAGCAGATTTAGCAAACTAGCAGAAGTAAAAGGATTAGTGGTACATTGGTCTGCTTATCCAACTGCGTTAGACGTTGAAGAAGAAAAAGCACAAGTTAGACAGATCCAAGCATTACATCAAAATGATCGTGGTTGGAACGATATTGCATATAATTATTGCGTAGGTGATAGTGGTAATCTTTATGAAGCACGTGGTGAAAACAACAGAAGCGCAGCGCAAGGTGGTAACACACGTGAAGAAGTTAATTACAACAACAGACATTTCTATGCAGTTTGTTGGCTAGGTGGATCAAATCCAGACGATCAACCAAGTGAAAAAGCAGTTATGGCAGTAAAAGAACTTTGGAAAGAAGTTGGTGGTGATTTAAGGCCACATAGCAGTTTTAAATCAACAAATTGTCCGGGTGACGCATGGCGCAAGTGGATTGACGGTAGATTGACATTTGTACCAGAAGAAGTCAAAGCAAAAGAAACAGTGGCTAAAGTAAGTAGATTTTCAATAATGAAACAAGGGGATCGTGGACAAAACGTTGAAGAATTACAAATTATGTTAAACATGATCAACAAAACACAACTTGTTGTTGACGGTGACTTTGGTGGTAAAACCAAAGCTGGTGTTATAAATTTTCAAAAGAAGTACAAATTAGCAGTGGACGGTATTGTTGGCCAAATGACTTACGCTAAGTTAGTGGAAGTTAATAGGGCTAAAATAAATACAACGAAAGGAAAGTACAGAATTGAGTAAAGTAATGAAAAAAGACTGGAAAGCATATTGGAAGTTTATGTTTGCAAAAGCATTTAGAACTGGTTGCCAGAGCGCAGTGGGAATTTATTTATCTGCAAACGCTGGGATCATTAACGCAGACTTAATGCAAGTTCTGCTAAGTTCGTTTTGTGTTAGTTTTTTGACAGTTTTGCAGCACGCCT
>TARA_R100000231_G_scaffold46413_2_pt1 | contig 11566 bp, 15 predicted proteins | sample TARA_R100000231 | Tara Oceans TARA_R100000231 (sample SAMEA2620565) | marine metagenome | biome: marine biome (ENVO:00000447); feature: surface water layer (ENVO:00002042); material: "saline water (ENVO:00002010), including plankton (ENVO:xxxxxxxx)" | depth 5 m | reverse complement strand
GAAGCTTTGGTTCATCTACAATTTTTGCCATAGTATAGTTTTATATATGAAAAACTAAGAAATCAATAGGTATTAACCACAAATAAAATCAGTATTAAAGGCTATAACTGTCTTTTTACATCCTTTTTCTATAGGTGGAGAGCAATGAGGTAGAAATGCTGGAAAGCTAATGATATCTCCCTCTTCACAAATTTCTTCAAAATTTCTAAATTGTGTTGAATAACCTGCAGGGCATTCTAAAAAGTAAACATTAGCATAATTAGTCTGTGGATGAGTATGCCAACTATGTTTGCCATTTTCACCATAAGTTTGAAACCAAAAGTTATCTATTTTAGCCTCCTGAACTTTGAACTCATCTACCATTTTATGTATGTGTGGGGTAACTGTTTCTATAAATAATTTTGCATATTCCCTGTGCATTTCTCGTGGCAGATTCCAGTCAGTGTGTATGATATTTTGGCCCTCGCTTCGCATGGGATTGTTAGGGATTTTATTTATTTGTTCTAAAAGTTTATCTTTTATCTCTGAGTGAGATTTTACCTTTGTTTTAAAAATATAATTCACTACAATTGTTGTTTTACTTCTAAAACAGATATTTCAACCATGGCTCTAGAGGCTGCATTAGCTTGTAATTTAAGTTTATCGCCTTCTTGATAAACCATACTAGAATTAATTGTATTAGTATTTGAGGCTGAGACATCTATTTGAAATATTTGAAAATCGTTACTACCATCATGGTGATCTAAATTTACTGTTACGGCTGCAGATCCATCATAATTATGTGTGTTAATTGTTTTTACAATAAAAGTTGAAACAGGAACTGGAGGAGAGGCAGCAACATTAGCCGTAGGAACAGTAAACACAGTTGTAAGATCTGTGGTTGTTAAATTAGCTATAAATCTTTTAAAAACATCAGCCATTTAAAAACCAAGTCCTTCTTGTAGCTTCTTCTTGTGTATCTAGTGTGTATTGAGTATTAAGTTGCTGTATCATCTCTTCTAGTTGTCTAATAAGTTCAGCGGATTGTTGTGGATCATACTCCGGTCTGGGATCTGGAAATCTCTGTAATACTAATTTTGCCATTATCTTCTACCATCTGGTTGAATATCAAATCTTTGTGTACCCAATCTCCATGCAGTCCCCGTGGTGTTAGATACTACGTTGACCGTAAACTCTCTACCTCTTCCACGTAAACTCACAAACTCTGTAGCATCAGTAAACGTTGCTGTTTTAATTGTGCTTGTGCTAGTGTTAGGGTAATTTTTAAATTCGAGTTTTGCATTTAGGGTGCCCTCTTGATTTTGAACATCAGGTATTAATTTAGATACAAATAATAAGTCATTTCCTTCTCCTAATTCAACGGAGCCTGATTTAACAAAAGCAGTCATAGCCTCACCGTCAGCATTATTACCTGTTTCATGTAAAAGTAATTTAGATGCTCCCGCTGTTAAGCCAGATATAACCTCATTATTTGCCACAACATCATCAAAATACTCAGTTGCAACAGGATTATCAAAAACCTCTCTATCAATCCATGTTGTTCTACTAAGAGTGCCTATCCACCATGTGCGCTCTAAATAATTATAAGCCACCACTGCATTAATTTGATCAGAGCCTGTCCTATTATAAAACCACAATATTTCATTAAATTCACCATTATGTCCAACAAACGCATTTTCTGAACCAGTGACATTAATATTATCAAAAACAAATTGTTCTACAGTGCAAGGTAATTTTTTTACTGTACCATCAAATAGAAAGAATGAGTCTTGAGACATCCAATAAGAAACACCATTTAAGTCTATACCTGCGTGCTGTCCTATTATACCACAGTTCTGACCTAATTGTCTAAGACCAAAAGTAAAAGGAGGGCCAATAAATTGTAATGAATGTAAGGACGTGTCTGTCCATACAAGAATTTGACCTCTCGATCTTTCAGAGGCTACGATTCGTGATCCGTCAGCTATTCTTAAAGAACCAGCAGTGTTTTCTGCTGTAGGTTGATAAGTATTTATATCTTCCTGACTAGAAAATCTTATTAACAAATCGTCTTGTTTGCTTGGATCACCTATATCATTCTCTGTCCCCATAAAAATTAAATGTCTATCTGGAGTAGATACTAAACCAATTCTTGAGGCTGTTGGTGCGCCTGTTATCGCACTTGCTCTAGTTGATACTGAAGTAGAGGGATTCCATTCAAATGCGCCACCATTAAGAACCGTTGCAATTAATTTTTCACCAAAGTTATCTAAAGACCATTGTCTAGCTTCTAACGTAACATTAGAAGCAGTAGATGGTGTGCCCCAAGTACCTGAACTCCAAGTATCAGTGCCCCAACCAAATGCAGGTAATGAAAATTCTGGACCTACGTTAATTTGATATTTTGCGTTACCCGTTCCTCCACCACCAGATGTCGAGCCTGACGCTGCTGCAGTGGTTGTAACTGTATATGCATTATTATTTGCAACAGTTATGACTTCAAACTCTTTGTTCATGTCAAGTCCGTCTATGGTTGAAAAAGAGTCGAATGTTACAAAGTCTCCGACTTGTGCCCCGTGGCCTGTGTCTGTAACCACAACTGTGGTTGTTGCATTTGTTGTGAAAGGGTTGGATAGTGATGTGGTAGTTTTTCTTAATGGGGTGATGTCATAGGCTCTACCCTCTTCAATAACATACAGTTTTCTATCAGTTCCGACAGCATCATATCTTGTGCCATCTAATGCTACCCAGGCGTGTTGATCCCGAGCAACACCGACTATTGTAGTGTTTATAAATTTCTCCCAACCTTTAATTTTTTGTGGCAAACCCTGAAAAAAACGCACATTATCGCCATCAGTCCACTTACCTTCACCTGTGTAATCGGTTACTTCTTTATTAATACCTGGTGCTGGTCTAAAATTTACTAGGGGCATTTAAAAAATATACTACAATTCCTTGATTGGATCATTAGAAAAATTAAAAGCAACAGATATCCTATCATTCTTACAATCTGTAACCGTATGATATAAGTATGAGGGAAATAATACCAATTTGCCTTTTGTTTCATTAATTTGCTCATCATTAATAGTCTCAAATGGTTTTGTTTTACCTTCTATCAGTTCAGTTCTTGAAAAAATTAAGTTGCCCTCTCCTGGTTTAATTATTAAAACACCACAAAAATCTGCAAATCCATGGTTGTGCATTTTGGTAGAATCTCCCTTTTGATAAAAATTAACCCATGCCTCCTTTGTGTGCCAATTATTGTATCTCCAATTTTGGCTTTGTCCTATTTTTGGTAAAACATTTTGACATATGTATTGTGATAATTCTTGCAAATCTTGATATTGATTTAATCCGTCCCAACCTGTTGTCAGTGCATTGACATTATTTAAATCTCTTTTCCAATTATCTTTATCTATTACAACTTTTTCTTGCAATTTATTACAAAACTCAATGTCAATATTAGTGTGAAATATCTTGGTGCTAAACCAATTCTCTAATTTTATTTCCATAAATTATTATTTTAATAATTCTGTTTGAAAAGCTATTGTTACTCGCAAAAGAGAACTTAATCTTGTTGGTGCTACACCTCTATGTTTTAATGACCCATTAAATACTATTAAACGATCTGGTTTAAAAGAACATACGTTTGTGGCCTCTTTATTTTCATCATAAATAATAAACTCACCGCCCCACTCTGGATCCCAATGTGGAGCTAAACAATATAAAAAAGTAGGTAAGTTTTCATAATTATCCTCATGCATTGTGCCATCATATCCAGTAGGATGTATGTTTATAAACCACCTATAGATTCTTATTTTCTTTGTATCCATATGATTTTGATCAATTTTAGTTTTTAAGTCGTAAATTAATGGTAAGAAAAAATCAGTATTAGGAAGTAAAGTTGTGAAAGAATCCGCAGCTAATTGTCTTTCATGTGCTTTATTTTTAAGACACATTTTTATTTCACCCTTATCAATATATTTGTCCCAAAAACCATTAATAAGATCAGGATTATTTAAAAAATTATCTACTTTATTCATTTTTGAGGTTCTACTAAAGCTCCTACATGACCTTTAAATGTTCTGTTACCAAAATGTGATAAAGGCATTGCTAGGTCAGCCCATATTTTACCTCCACACTCTTGCCATAATCTAGAAAAATAATAATCCTCTGAAAGATATCTTAATTGAGGTTTACCTTCTTTTGTTTTTGTTTCATATGGTCCAACAGCAAATAAATCGTAACAATTATCTGATTTATAATATCCACCATTTACTATTTGATCAGACTCATATTTTCTCTCTGGAAACTTTTTCATCATGGTTCTAAATACTTGTCTCTTAACTAACATCATTCCCGTTGCTGCCTCTTGCACAGGAAAGAAACCCTGTTCTCCCTTTAAATTTGTAGGATCATCAAAATTAATATTGTATCCCAAAGCTCTAGCCTCTATTTCATCATTAGATAGATCCGGGTGCTTTTGTAAAATACCTTTAATTTTTTCTAAATGTATATGTTTTCTTGGGTATATACCACATGCTACATCTTTGTCAGCACATAATAATCTTTCGACATTTTTATGCGTAAAACCTATATCAGCGTCAATAAATAAAAGATGCGTTGCTACAAAATCTTGTTGATCCATCATCATAGATACAATCGTGTTTCTAGCTCTTGTTATTAAACTTTCGTTACCCATTGTTTGTATTCTTAAATGCACATTATTTGCCACTGACCATTGTTGTAATTCTAATAATCCATGCAAAGTAGGTTCAGTAAGTAACCCTCCATACATAGGCATTCCTAAAAAAACTTTAAAATTTTTATCTTTTAATTCTTCTTGTTTTAACATTTATATATACATACCTTTCCATTGATTACATTTTCTATAATTAAAAGCTAAAGTTATTCTTTGATTATCACTTTCATTAGCTGATACTCTATGCTCTACGGTGTCTGGAAACAAAACTATTTTGCCAAACTCTGGTTGCACAGATATTGTATCATGAAAATAAAACTGTGTTACCGCATCTGGTGAATCAGTCAAATATATAATTCCACATAGCGCTCTATGTATGGGGTCCATATGCACGTGATACTCTTGAAAAAACTCTTTGTGGTATATATTAAACCACGATTTTTCAATAAACCCCTCATAATATTTACCAGACATTGACATATAATTCTGCACGTGAGCTAAAATATTTAAATGTAAACCTTGTAATTTTAAATCATTAAGTATATTGAAACTTAAACTATCACTTGTAATACACTTACAAGCATACGGATTATCTGTAATTTTATCCTTCATCTCTTCAATATATTTTATTGCATTATTGCAAACTTCTTTATCTAGAAAGTTGTAATAAATGTTATTTATTTCAGGTCTTTGTATAAATGACATTCTAAATTTTAAATAAAAAGGTGTTTAGGTACCTATGTATTTTATTTTTGTTATTATAATATTGTTTAATAGAAGCAATAGGTTTCATAACTTGCTCTATTGCATTTGCATCGTGCCCCATAAAAATACCACCTTTTTTTATTTTTGGATAATAAGCATGAGCTTCATTGTAACTTTGTTCTTTAGTCATCATTGCATCAAAAAATATAAAATCTAATGAAAGATCAGATATACTTTTTACTGCATCTAATGAGTCCTTTTTAATTATTTCAACATTATCTGACATGCCAGAATATTTAACCTTCAGCCTTGTCAAAAACTCACATAGTTCTATATCCATTCTATTTACGCTATAAGCAGGTTTACCATCAGGTTTAGTTTTCAGCCAATCATCATAAGGTTTCCAACTATCTATGAGATATAACTTTTGAATTGAACAATTATGTAGAATAGTCAAGCTACTTTCACCTTTGTCTACACCTAACTCTAAACCCACTAAATTCTCACCAAGCATATTAATGGCTTGTATTAATGGTCCTATGTCTGCAGAGTCACAATCTCTGTAATCACAAGTAATGTCAGTCATTAAGAATTTTTAACTTTTTTCTCTCCCAAACATTTTCTCTTATCAAATTTCCATTCTTTGAATTCGCCCTCTTGATCTACATAATGTAAAAATACAGTTATAAAATGATCGTGTTTACAATATTCTCTCCAGTGTATTTTATCCATGCCTTTAAATATTAACGCATTGTTTGGAACCATAGGGAATTTATAATCTATTTTGTATCTATTATAGTCACCTTCATTGGAGTAATACTTGTAATCTGAGTTATTATCCTCTTCTCCTACAAATATCTCATAAGGCTCCTGAGCAGGATCTGCACCCAAACATAAAGCAACGGTGTATTCACAAGAGGGTCTATCTTTATGTATTTTTAAATCAGATCCTTTATCATATATTCTAAAGTAAGAGTATGTTGGAAATAATTTTTTTCCTACATTTTGCTCTACAACTGGTGTGCTTGCCTCCATAAGAGTTTCCATATATGTATCAGAATAAACTCCTATAAGTGAGTTAGCCTGATCATCTATTTCAAAAGATTTAGTATTTGAAAATTTTATAAGTGAATAAGAGTAAGACAAATTTAATATTTGTTTAGGTAAGAACTCAGTAATAAATATTGGCTCCATCAAATGGCCCATCCTATTAAGGCGTATCTAGTGCCACTTGTTACTTTATTTACCTGATGAGGAAATATAAAATTTGACGGAAACATAATACAGTCTCCTTCATTTTGTGGATATTGTATTTCGTTGCCATCTATATTAAACATAAACTCTCCACCTTGAAAATCATTGTTTAAGCAAACAGAAATAGATATAGCTCTATTTTGAGTTTTAGGGCCAAAGTCAGTATGATATTTGTATCCTGCTTCATATTCATTAGATACATATTTTAAAATGTCTAACTGTGATATTTCTTCAACCTTACTGTATTTGTGTTTATCAGAGTAAGTTTTTAATGCTGAAAAAAATTTACTTAGAATATAATTATAGAGAACTGTTTCGCCAAATGTTTGAGGCTGTATAGATTTTGTCGTGCAGTTTCTAATATTTTTTTTTACTGATCCTTCTGAATTTGTGACAATACCTGCATCTTCAAATCCATAATCATGGTATTTAATAATTTTTTTACAAATATTTGAGGGAATTAGTTTTCTAATTTCTACAATATAATTTTGCACTTGTTAGTAAGTTATACTATGTCCTGAGAGATAATTATCTCTTGCTGTAACACCTGCATTTGTGCCCGCTGTGACTGCAGCTGAGTCATCATCAGTGTTTGCACTTGCATCGGCAGCGTAAGCAGTGTTGTAGGCTTCAGTATATTTATCCTCTGCTTCTGCTCTAATCACAACATTATTTACCCATGAAGGTAACTCAGTTATAGATGTATTATCTCTACTGTCAGTGTATTCTATGTGACCTTTATTATTGACTGCATCCCACTGTAATGCATGTATAGAGGCATCTATTTCAGTATGTGACCTTAAATTGTAGCAAACTTTTGAATCAAAGTAGACATCAGATTCAGTATTGCCTGTGCCCTTTGCTGGACCATTACCATCGAGTTGTCCATCAGCATCAAATATAATAGTTAATCTTGTATTTACCGTTGTATTATTTACTGTTGTTGCCATTTTTCTTTACCTTTTTTGTCGAAGCTTTCTTAGTCTTCTTTGTAATTTTTATATTATTATTACTTAATTGTCCAATCGTTTTATCCACTTGAGTTTTGTCACCATCCATGACAGCCCTTTGTTGTTTACTTAACAAATTAAAAATAGACGTGGTATTCCTCATTAAATTAGACGCTGTATCACTTTTTTGCAAAAGGCCCTCCATAGCTCTATTAGAGTCAACCATCTCATTTCTAAAGGATTCTGTTGCTGCTTGAACTTTCATGGTTTGTCTTGAATTTTCTACTAAAAGTAAAGGTATCCAAGCTATGGAACATCCCCACTCTTGAACGTCTAATCCAGTTTGTGGGTTTTTGCCCTGAAGCATATTATACCAGATGCATTTATGTTTAATACATTTCTTTTTTAAAAGGGGGCACGTGCCGTCTGGGTCAAATATAGGCACTAATCTTTAGCAGCAATAATCACGTTAGCGTATTTTACATCCGCCGCTGGAACTGTTACAGAAACGTCAGCAGTTGCGCCAGATAAAGATCCTGAAAATGGGTGAGTGTGAGATCCACCACCACCAGCTGATCCACTAGAAATACCACTAGGTGAGTTACCACCACTTCTGATAAGAGGTTTACCTGATTCCTGTGGTCTTACGTTGTGAGTTGTAAGAGGGTGCGTATGAGATGCAATAGTTGGAGTTGATAATGTTGTATCACCAACTGTACCGGAAAGTGAACCTGAAACAGGAGCGTCACTATCTGCAGCTGTCTTATCTGTAGTTGCTAAGAAAGAAGAAAAATAAGCTGTGGTACCACCAGTGCCTCCGCCTGAGCCTGTAACCACTGACATTACTGCCTCGTTTAAAGCAGCAGTTGTATCTTGTGTCCAACCCGTTGGTGCAGATGCTTGATAAAAAACTTGTTTTGTCCCTGAAGGAAAAGGTTCAACACCTGTTAAATTTGCACCACTACCTGTATATGTAGTTGCAGATACTGTGCCATTACTTCTTAAAATAATATTACCACCACCTGCAGTTAAATCTTTACCTGCTGCTATTGTTACTGCGCCTAACTTATCTACTGCATTATAAATTTTAAAATTTGATGATCCTTCACAATAAACATGAGAATAAGCACCTTGTGCAATTGCTAATCCATTAGCGGTGTGTCCTGTTGCGGCTATAGTTAAAGTTTGTGATCCTGAAGTATTGTTGAAGAAAACATACTCACTCTCAGTAGCGGGTATGAAAACAACAATGTCTCCTGTCAAAGCTCCTGTAAGTTCAATAACCCTATTAGCTGATTCTGTGCTAGGATCTGCATCTCCTGTTGATAATGTTATATTGGCTGATCCTGCTACTGATTTTGCAAGGTAGCCACCACCAAAAGCGTCAACAACATCTAAATTATTATTTGTTCTTGTACCCCAGGTATTGGCATTAGCCCCTGTTTCCATCTTCTCTAGCTTGTATCTACTTGTAAATGTACTTGCCATGTTTTTACCTCTTTAAAATATATAGTTTTTCATAAATTCTACAACAGTTTTGTATGTATCTCATCTCCCATTACTAATACATCTGCTTCTGACTTGTCAAACATTATTTTAGCTTGTTTTTTTGTGCCTACAATAGGTTTACCAGGTAAATTCATTGATGTGTTAATTAATACAGAACTCCCTGTGATTTGTTTGAATTCCTTTAATAAATTTAAAAATGTCGGATTTTTATTATCTACAGTTTGTATACGACATGTACCATCTGCATGTGTTATAGTAGCATATTTCCAAGGATCTTTCACTTTAGCCTGATACAACATCCAAGGACTTTCATATTTTAAATCAAAATAATTTTCATAATCGTCAACAGGCACACTAGCTCCGTAGGGTCTAAACCATATTCTTTTTTTTATTTTATCATTTAAAATTTCTTTCGCATTTGGAACCGTAGGATCAAAAAGTATAGATCTATAACCAAGCGCTCTTGGACCTAACTCTCCCCAACCTTGTCCCCACATTACAATTTTTCCCTCATCAAGATATTTTGCAACTTTTTTTATTGTGCTATGTTTTGCATATCCAAAGTTTTCGTCATGTTGTTTAATATCAACAATTGATTGTTTTAATCTAAACCTTTTGTAAAACTCACCACCTAGAAGAAAGATAACAGCACCAATAGATAATCCCTCATCACCACAGTGAGGAGTAGGAGTATAATTAGGAAAATCCTCTTTTAACATTGTGTTTAATATTATGTTATGCCCAACACCACCTGATACACCAATTTTATCATGCTTGTTAAAATTATTACTAAGATGTCTTCTTAATTTTTTATACCAATAGTAATGTAATGATGTAACGAAAGAGTTAGATATAAATGATTCATCTTTACTATTAATCTTTTTCTTAAAGTTTGACAAATTTTCAAAGGTATTAGGAACATGTACAAGTTTATTTTTTTTATTTTTATATCTCTTGTATGTAGGCATATCTAGAAGATGTGAATAGTCTTTACCAAAAGCATGTAAAGCCATTGTATGTCCTGCAAAATCAAGGTTTTCTCTAAACTCATTGTACCTTTCCACATATAAATCATCATCTTTTTTTGTTGTAAACCATTGCATCCATAATTTGTCTAAGTCTCTACCAAGACATGAATGTTGATAAGCATTAAGTTTTAATTTTGGTTGGTTTTTTTTGTAAATAGTTACACAATCAAAGCTACTTCCAACACTATCTACTATTAAAGAATTATAATTTGATGTGCCCATTATGGAATGATGATGACATAAATGATGATCTACGAATATAGGTGTTAAATATTTGTATGGAAACTCTACACCATAAATACCACCTGCATCAACTATGGCTAAATTAGTTATATCTCCAATGTCATAACCTAAGTGATTAAGATATTTAACCCACGTGCTTAAATCATCATGAGCTTGACCTTTATAACCTGTAATTCTTTCGAATTTTAAATATTTAAGAGTATTTGTATCATGATCGTAAACAGAAATATTACCATCGTGACAGTAAGTGTGAACACCTACGGTTAGTTTATCTTTCACTTTAAGCTGCGTTTACCTCTGTCCATGTATTACTTGCACCCGTCACCACGTTGGCCCAAGGCGTAGCAAAAGGTTTACCTGAAACTATTGATAAATCAAGTCCAGTCACGTTTACTGTGGCTCCCGCTAAAGGAGTTACTGTGCCCTCTGCGAAGCTAAGAGCGACTGTTGATACGTTTACTATTACTCCTGTGCCTGTCTCTACAGTTTCTGTGCCTAATGAGAAAGCGCTAGATAAACTACCGAGTGTTACTAAAGCGTCCGCAGTTGGGGTCACACTACCTAATGCTGAAGCCATTGTAACGGCAGTAGGATCTACTTGAGTAAAGATATCGATTACTGGGGTGCCAATAGCAAAATCTAATTGATCTGAAGGCGCAACAACCGCAACACTTCCCTCACCTGAAACAGTTGCTCCTGATAAGGCTGCACCGATTGTCAATGCTGTTGGATTTACTAATGCTGAAGCCTCTGATATTGTTACAGAGTTTAAAGAAGATGTCATTGACAATCCTGTTGGACTTACAATTACACCTGTTCCCACTTCTTGAGTAGTGGTGCCTAATGCAGTAGACATTGATACGCTACTGACGTTAGTAATAAATTCTATATTTTCATTCCAAGCAAAAGAACCCCATGTCGATCTTCCCCAACCTGCATCAACAGTACCTGATCCTGTTTCATCACCAACGGCAAAAGAAACAGATAAACTACCTAGGACGACACCTGCGCCCTCTTCGATAGCTAAAGCTCCTGATAATTGTGTTTGAAACGAAAGACCTGTAGGTGAAACAACGTGTTCCGGTTCTGCTATAGGGGTGCCTAAAGCAGCTGTAAGTGTAACTGGAGAAGGTGGAACTGATACATCAGCAGTAGCTGAGGCTGTACCTAATGCGGATGTTACTGAAACACCCGTT
>TARA_R100000231_G_scaffold6568_2_pt1 | contig 11602 bp, 14 predicted proteins | sample TARA_R100000231 | Tara Oceans TARA_R100000231 (sample SAMEA2620565) | marine metagenome | biome: marine biome (ENVO:00000447); feature: surface water layer (ENVO:00002042); material: "saline water (ENVO:00002010), including plankton (ENVO:xxxxxxxx)" | depth 5 m | reverse complement strand
CACCCGTCAATCTAACCGCACCACTTACCTTAGATATGCTTATATCGTCGTTTTGGATTGATTTAGAAGCGTCTGACGGGTCTTGTCCTAACCTTAATCGGTCAAGTTTTGTCCTTTCCGCCGAAGTAAATACATTGACACCGGTTGCCGTACCGTCGTCTAAGGAAAAGTTAAATGCACCTTCGGTAGATCCATCGGCAAAAGTAGTTTTGTTAGGTTTGACGCTAAATGCGTTGCCCGAACCTACTAGATCCGATTCTACTATTTCACCCCTTATATCCGCCGAAGATTTATCTTCTACATTAGATAAATTAATATCAACTTTATCATAAACACTATATGACCCACTTACGGAATCGGTGAAAGCGGAATGTGTACCATTATGCGTTATTGCCCTTAACCAAAAGAAATATGTTGTACCGGCGGTCAATCCGTCCATTTGACCTTGAAAGAATCTTGATACGGCATTTGGTTCACCGTTCATTGTATGCACTAAATTAGTATCGTTGGTCGGCGTAGAATCTACGGTTTTTCTATAAACTTTTATTGCCCTTAAATTACTATTTGATGGGTTGGTCCATTTTAAAAGAATACCAACACGATTACTTGTAGCCGTGAAAGATGTTGGTGCGGCTAAAGAACTAGGATCGGTTATAGCAATATTGACCGGTGTTGTGTAATCACTTGCAACACCATTTAAATCTAAATGTTTGACTTTTACATTATAAGTTTTTCCAACAACTACATTTGGTATCAAAGCCGTTGAAACGCCTTTTCCTACAAAAATATCACCGGTAAAATTTGTGTCCGTAGAAAGTTTATATGCGACTTCCGTACCAATTATTTTATCGCTTTGTATGTTGGTCCAAGATGCTAAAATATCGGCTTTGAAAGTAGCACCTTCAATTTCACTTCTTTGTGATAAAGATAATCCGGTTGGTGCCGATACCGAATAATCACCGCCATCGTCCCCGCCGCCTTCATCAATCGGGTCTTGATAATCACTTGTTGCATAATTAAAGACCGCCGCTTCTACTTCTTTTAGATTTAAACGATTACCAATAATAACGGTATCGCCTTGATTAGAAACTTCAATAGACGATGATATAACTTCAAAAACTTTTTGACTAAATCCTAGTCTTTCATTTGTCACATATACCCAATCATTAGGTTGTAATCTAAAAAATTTAAGACTTGTAAAAAGACTTATAGTGGTGGTTTGCCTTTGACTTAGTAAAGAAATTTTAGCTATTCTTTGTGCCATCGTACCGGAAGTAGTAAATGGCAATTGTACTTCTAACATTTTTTTATAATTCGCCGACGATTCACCCGAAGGTGTGTCATTTGCTAGAAGTGTGGAATCTTCAAAAACAATTCCGTCCACACTATTAAAATTATTATTTTTATCAATATGAATTGGTTTTACGGCATTAAAAAGTTCACCGCTTTGCGGATTGGTTGCTACTTGTACCGCATCTAATAAATGATCATCGGTAATAGTTAAAGACGGTGTTTGTGAAGCACCGGCAAAAATATTAAATTTACCATTTGTATAAGATATTCTTCCGGCACAAGAAGAAAGTAAAACTTCTAAGACCGCACTACCATCGGCGGACATATTGGTAAATCCATTACACGTATATCTAGTTTCGGTTCCGGACGGTGCTAAATTTACGGTTTGATCGCAAACATTAGCCGCCGCCGCAAATCCACCCGCCGTTGTGGCATCGTTTATTTCTTCGTTTCTTGCTTTCAATCCATAAGTAGTATTTGAAATATAATCACGAATACACAAAGCCGGATTATCTGAAAATGCCGTTGCATTGGTTCTAGGATCAAAAACCTTTTTACCTTTTATTTCAAAAGATATTTGTGGTACACCACCACCAAACGCTTCGGCATCAAAAGCCATTTGTATATATACAAAAGCACAATCTTTACCAATATGATTTTGTCCGATACTTGATACTTGGGCGACCATAAATTGATTCGCCGTAGTTTGCGATCCATCTTCAAAAACAAATCTAATAAGCGTTCCGGAATTGTCAAAAGCATTATCGTTATCGGTATTACGGAATTTGGAATTTGTGACTTTAAATACAGTTTCACTATTTATAGTCGTGGTGCTTGTGGTTAGGGTAGTATCATTTATTTTTATTTTTTCTAATGATTGAATTTCGTGACCGGCTAAAACTATAACACCATGAAATATAGAATTATCGGTACCCGAAGTGGACATATGAACGTATGTACCACCAACCCTACATTGACCATATACTATTTGTCTTGGTGTTATTGCACCCCTAGCCGCAAATTTGGCACCAAAATTATCACCACCGGCGGCGCCACCTTTTGACCCCATGCCACCAACAAGACCACCAACTAAGGTAGTTATGAAAGTAAATACCGCCATACCGGTTGCGGTTAATGTGCCGGTAGCGACAAAAGTCAATTGTGTTAAAGTAGCCCCAAAACCAACGGTAGCGGCACCGGCGGTAAATACGATAGCCGCCGCAACTAAAGCGGCTTTGATTACCTTAGACATTTAATCTCCAAGCGTGGGTAATTTCAATTTCTTGTTTACAATGTAATCCGGAATCTTCTACACACAAAGCACCATTTCCATCATGTATAGCACTTATAGAATCGCCATCGCCACCTAATATTTTGAATACAATAAGATCGCCTTTGGTAGCAAAAGGTGGTTGAATCTTGGACCAACCCTTCTTTTTTTTCATGGCATTTTCTATTCCTTGCGCTAATCCTTTGCCATTAGATAATTTATCTATTGCTTTAAATGCTTCTTCTTCGGTTTTCCAATTCTTCCATGATTTAGGTAAAAGACTTTCACCGGTAATTTTTTTGACTAAGGCATTTGACATACAAATACAATCCCAAGAACCCCAAGCAAAAGGTTTATTTTTATGCTTGTCTATAAATTCGGCAAAATCAATTTCCCAATCTATTTTCTTTTTCATTATTTTAAAGCTATATTCCTATTTACATTATCATTACGACCACCGCCACCGCCGCCGCCACCGCCGCCGCTAGTATTAGATCTACCCCAAACAATTTCTTTATCTTGTAATGATGCTACTTGATTAAAAAAAAGATCGCCGGTATGTAAAAATTCTTGACTTTCTTTTGTGTTTCTAAGATTAGATGGTCTTTGTAGGTCAATCAATCTATTTTCGGCTTGTATGCTTATTGTAGCGCCTTCCGGCGTATCGTTTACGGTCATTGAAGTCATACGTCCTTTGAATAAAACAATTGTACCGGCGACTTCTAAGGACCCACCCATAAGATAACCAATGAAGCAAGTTATATCCCTATTTTGATAATTTTCCGTCAACGCAAGATTTAGTACGCTAGAATCCATACCCGTTAATGAAACTTGCATACCGGCGGAAGAAAGATCGGAAGATTCTTCGGCGGGTTGCACGGATAGCAATTGTCCGGCACCTAAATAAGTTTCACTATCAAAAGCCAAATCTTCGGTGCCATTCCATACCCTAATAACTTCGGTATCAAATTCCGCTTTCAAAGCAAGAAAAATTTGTTCGTCGTCTTGCCCTAACCTATTTTCTAAATGGGTATTTATTCCCGTTCTTGTAGCCAATCAAATTACCTCCACAACCGAAAAACTAATTCCGTAATTAGAAATCTTGTCGGCTTTCCAATTTACTTCATTACCGGCTAATCTAAATAAACCTTTTGGGTTTGCAAATCTAACAAAATTACCGGCAAAGTTAGTTCTTAATTTTGGTTGTATTGCAACGGAAAAATCGTTTTTATCACCGCTTTGGTTTGTTTCCGTCGCATCTTCGGTCACATAAACTAATTGTATTGGGTCAACGGCGTTGTTTGTTGAACTACCAAGTAATCCTAAATAATCACCTTGTTTAATTGTACCCGTAGCGACGTTTGTGGTCGCACGTAAGGACAATGCTTCGGCACCTTTGACGTTTTGCTTGACCTTACAACTTGCGGTGTTAGATTCGGTTGTAAGGGTGCTATCGGTCACGACAACCGTATTACTTGTGACGGTGGTTATTTTGTGTGTGCCGTTATTTTCTTCATTTGTAGCACCGGTAATATGAATAAAATCACCAACCCTAGCGGCACCAAAAGTAGAAGCGTTTGCGGTCACCGTGCTACCCGAAAAAGAAAGTGTCACATCATCATTATTAATTCTTTGTTCACCTTTTAAAAATGTTCCGTTAAATGTTCCCATATTTACTAAAGCGTCCGGATCCGCAAAATGAAAATTATTTATTGGTCCTTTACAATTCAAAAGAAAACTTTGCCATTGTACGGCTTGTGATCTTCGCATTGGCGGTAAAGAAAAATTGCCTTGCCAAAATACACCGTCAAATTCTTGGTTTCTTTGTTTTCCCGTAAATGGTGAAACCGTAGTTCCAATAGTTCTAAACAATGAAAATTCACTTGATGTAAAGTTTGGAGAACTTGGCATAGTAATAATTTTAGCCACCTGATAACCCCCTTCTAAAAGCGCCACCTCTTGCCGACGCTTCTAGCACCGCACCTTTAGCGACTTCGGCAATTTGCGGCATCATGTTTCTAACTTCCGCCCTTACGGTTGGAACAACGCCGGTTGAAAAATTAATATCTTGTTGTATTACTACCGGTGGTCCACCACCGCCAACCGCATTTCTTGTATTCATAGAATTTAAAAGATTTCCCGTTGTGTGTGGTACAAATATTTCCGGTCCACTTTCACCAACTAAAGTAGGCATATTCATATGAACCCTACCGCCACTTTGACCGGTATCGGTTGTAGCTTTTTTGACTTTCATGCCGTCGGGGCTAAATTGTAAAGTGTCAAAAGTACCCGCACCAAATATACTATTTAAAATTGTGTTCACTACCGCTAACTGCATAAATGTAGCTATTATTTGTGAAACAAGTGTTTTTGTAAAATCACGGAAACTTTCTAAAGCATCTTCACCGTCTAATAAAGATTTTACAAAATCGTTTGTGAAAGAATGTGCGGCTTGTGCAATTGCATCTTGCATATGTTCGGACATTGTTGCGGTTTCTTCTAATTCTTTTGGTACATCAAGTTCCACAAACTCTTTCATACGGTCTAATTCATCATCGGTAAAAAATAAAGCACCGTCTTTATCAACTACGCCTTTGAAGCCCAAGATCATATCTACGGTTTCTTTAAGTTTTTCGGCGGGATCTCTTGAATCTTCAAGAATTTTCTCCATTTTTGAAAGATTAGATATTTGGTCGGTCGTAGCCGTTTTTTGACCTTTTTCATCTAATTCTATGGACTTTTGTTTTTCTTCATTTATTGCTTGAAGCAACCTTATTTCGTGTGTACGTAATTCCTTAATTTCGTCAGCATGATCTTGAAATCGTCTTGTGGTTGACAATTGCAAAGAATCTTTTGTACTTACAACAAAATTCTTTTGTACGTCCATTGCGTCTTTTTGTGCTTGTTTTAACCTAATTATTCTAGCTTGAACTTCTGCCAATAATTCTTTGTCTGTCTTGGCTTCGGTAAGTTCAACTTCGCTATCATCGGCTAATCTGACAAATTCGCCGGATCCTTTTGTTTCACTTATGCCAAGATCCGATAAAGTTCTTTCATTACGCAAATCACGTAGCGCCCTAGATATAGATTCGGCAATGGAAGTCATACGATCCGCCATTCGTTTTAGCATATCGCCTATGCCGGATTTAAATAATTCGTCGCCTAAAACTTTAAATGCAATTTGCATATTGGACGCTTTAGTAGATAGGTTGTCCATTTTGGACATCATTGCACCACCAAAATCCCTTTCAAGAACTTTTAATAATCCTTCTTGGATAATTCTTGATCCTTCCGCCGTTTGACCAAAAGTAGAAAGTTCGGTTCTTGATTTTCCTATTTCTTTTTCTAACCTACCGAATATATCAATACCCCTATCGTTGATTCGGTTAAGTTCTACAAGTGAAGCACCACCGGCGGCGGATCTTTGGAAGAATGTAATTAAGGCTTCAAAAGTACCTTTTTGGTCCGTAGCAATAGAAGCGGTATCCGCAAAAGTTTGAAGCATTTTTACGGTAGGTTCTATACCCGCACTTTTTAAACCTATAAATGCTTTTGTGACATCATCTATTTGGAATGGTGTTGTTTGTGCGAATTGTGTGATTTCCGCAAGTGCTTTATCCCCCGCTTGTGCGCTTCCAAAAACAATATCTAAAGAATCTTTAAGATCTTCAAATACCATACCGGCTTGTGCGACTTTGTTAAGTGCGGTACCAATACCGGCAACGGCGGCGGCGGCGGCTAACGCTTTACCTTTTATACCGGCTAATGCACCGGCGGTAGCGGCACCGGTGGCTTTTGCTTTACCGCTTACACCACCAAGATCGCCTTTAAGCCTACCTAAAGCCGCATTAAGGCTTTTGGTATCCGCCTTGATCCGTACTATTAAACTATCTAATTCCGTTCCTTGTGCCATATCTAGTCGGGGTATAATTCCATAAGTTCTTTCATTCTATCGGACGTCATTGGTTCGGGTTTTTCGTCGGGTCCGGCGTGAAATTGTTTAAATCCGCTTACGGCAAAATAAACTTCTTGTGGTGATAATTGCCAAAAATCAATAGGTCGCATACCCATCATTCCTACGCAAATTTTATAAAAAAGTGACCAATCTATTCGGTCATTACCGGTCATTTGTCGGGATTTTTTTTTACATCTGAATCTTCATCAATGTCGGTTAAGGCACCGGCAACCATTTCGGCTACCTTGACCGTTGCTTTTGCAATGCCTTCTTTGGTCAATAGTTCTTTGATTTTGGCTTCGTTAAAATCATTGCCACCACCACGAAGGGCGTGTAAAAGAATGACAATAAGCCAATTTATGCGTACACGTGCATTAGTAAGATCCGTCACGATCTCTATAATTCCAAGACCTAATTGCGTTTCTATCTTGACTAACGCATCAATTGTTAATCTAGCTTTAAGTGTTTCACCACCTATAACTAATTCTACTTCACCCGCTAGTGGATTCATCATCTGATTTCTTCTCCTTTTCTTGACTTGCACCTGCAAGATTAAGACTTACCATTGCACCACCTAATATTCCGTGTGAATGTAAGACTTTCATTTCTTTATTATCTACTTTGATAGAATCGCCAACTTCGGCATACGGCATTTCAAGAACATTGTCCTCTAATCTACCGTCTAATGAAACTTTGCCTACTTTAACTTTTACTTGTTTCCAAGCCATATTCTACCCTTATTATAATGCCGCATATGTAATATAACCGGCTGATTCAAAACTCATTGAATAAGTCACTTCCCCATTATGTTCACCCGCATATTCAAGCGAAGTAATTTGGAAAGCACCTGTCAATTCCCCGAAATGTGGGATCTTAAATCTAAAGTTAGTAAAAGCCGCCGTGTTTGCGTTTGTTCCATCGGTAGTATTTTGTTGTGCGAAAAAATCCGCCCTTACATTTTCTTCCGTTGCGGAATCTGTAAACACACCACTTGCGGTTATGGATACACTATTCATACCCGCACCCGCTAATAATGCACGGTGTCCTAAACTATCTTTATTGGTTATATCTACGGATTCGTCATTCAAAGTTATTGTTGTTGATCTAAGACCACCAATTGTCACATAAGTAGATCCGGTGGTATTGACCAACAAAAGCATATCTAAACCTTTTTGTGCCGCCATAGTTTTTCTCCTATAAAATTAGCTTCCTAATATTATTGCACGGAATCTCATAACACCATGTCTTGTAATTCCATCTGGATCTCTCATTATGTCACTAAATTCAAATCTAAGGTTAATTAAATTAAATCCCGTGACTGTTAGATTAATATTGTGAAGCAAATCGTGTATCTTGTCCATAATTTGCTTCGTTTCTTTTGATCCTTTGTATTGTGACCAAACATGAATATTTACGGTAAAGTCGCCGCCTTGTATATCTTTAACACTAAAATCTACCGCCGTTTCTTCACCTAATACGATATATGGATAACTTGCACTTTGCGGCACATCATCAAAAACACCACAACTTAAATCGCTTGTGACGGCGCTTACATTCAATGCGGAAAAGATTGCTTGTTGTAATGGAAATTGACCTATACTCATTTTTTACCTATCCCCCTAAATGCACCCCTTCTTCTAAAAATACGTTTTATTTTGCTTTTATTTTCTTCTAACGTAGGGAATAAAAATGGTCTAGGTTGCATTTTAGTAGTACCAAATTCTAAAGATTTTGCGTATGGTGCCGACGCTATTATTGATCCTATTGCACCACCACCCGCCATTGGTCTAACTTCTATATTAATATTGTTTTTTAGTTCGCCCATAAAAGTAGCCGGTGGATCAAAAGGTCTTGATGCGGTACCTTCTATTCTTTGACCATTGAAATATCTAACATATGGTTCGCCTTTACCTGCTTGATTAAGTTTCTTTACAACGTTATTTTTTACCATATTTACCGCCGTCAACATTCTTTTTTGCATTACGGCAGATCTTTGTATTCTAGTTAATTTATTAATTAGACCGCCCGTACCTTCAACCCTAAAATCAAAATCACCCTTTGCCATTAGCTTACTTCCCCCTCATTGCAAACTAATTTATAGAAACGATCCCTTTCATCAACATTTATTATTTGACGAATATTGAATAATCTATTTTCGTATTTGATTCGGTATGCGGTAGAAATATCGCTTCTATGACGGATAAATATGTTGTGTGTGGTCCTATCTTGGACCTTGCCTTGTCTATATTGTTCCGCCCCACTTTGCGGTCTTATATCGGCGAATATTTGCGCTATTGTGCTATATGATTGTGACCTACCACCACCACCGTCGGCGGTGTCAGTAGCTTTTTGCAAATCTACTTTATATCTTAATCTTCCAATATTTGTAGCCATTAGCCAACGGACATCAAGCTAGAAGATCCCAACCCTTTATGTATGACATATGGTGCATACAAACTTTTTAACATTGGTGGGTAAGGATTTTTCGCTTCGTACATATCCCCTCTATGTTCGTATAAATGCGCTATATGTTGCAAAATACCTAATCTAATTGGTTCGGGTATAGAATACACGGAAGAATATCCGGATACATATTGTACTTCTATTGCATTTGCTACACGTAAAGCGGAAGGAAAAGTCTCACCGGTTCTAAGTACAATTCTTGCCGGTTCCCTTGCATTATCAAGATAATATTTACTTGCGGCAAAAACCGTTTCTACGTCGCTATCACTAAATGTTTTGACGTGTGTAATAGAAATCACCGGTCCTTTTGCTAAGACTAAATGATTCTTGTAATAATTTAAATATGGTCCTTGTCTTACGCCTTCCCATAATGGATCTTCCATTTCATCTACGGAATCCCAAAATTGTTGAAATGTAGTAGAAACCAATGTTCTACCCATATGTTCTTCGGCGAATCTTCTTGCGGTTTCTATCAATGGTCGTAAAGTTCTTTCATCGGTAGAATCTTCAACCCTTAGATATTCTTTGACTTCTTGTAGTGTGACGGGTTCTTGTGCCGGTTCGGTATGTACTTTTATGCCACTCATAAGACCAACACCCCTACTAATTGTGATCCAATGATTAGAATATATATACCCCAAATCATTTGCTCTAGGCGGACAAATTTAGCGGCACCGGTATTTAAACGATCTTCAATTTGCTTATAACGTAAAGCACATATTTCTTCGTGTTGATCTATTCTATTTTTTGCCGTCTTTCTTGTTGCCATCGCTTTTCTCTTGAATCAAAGTTTCTTCCGAAAGTTCTTTTCTAATTTTTTGAATTAGACTTTCTTCACTTTCTTTCAATATCAAGTAGTCAACCGATTGTTTTTGTAGATCTTCTTGCACTTTTCCTAAAAGGAAAAAAGCCCTTTGACCATCATCGGAAAATTTATCTACTTCATATTCATTCGTAGAGCCGTCTGGCATTTCTTCCCTAAATAATTTTTTTCTATCTTCGGACATTTTTAGATTGTATCACCTATATACCTACATGACCATATTGTCAAACTATACTTTACACCGGCTTTCAATGGCAAACATTCGTGACCATGCGTGACCGCACTTGGAAATAATATACACTTTCCAACGGGAATATCTTTGTTTGAAATGCCTTGTCTTGGATATATAAGTTCCGCACCTTCATAATCATCATTCAATTTTATAGATCCGGTGACCAAACTTGCGTCGTGGTGTAAAGCTAATTTGACTTGTGTATCCATTGCATATCGCATTACAAATCCGTCCCTTAGACCATACATAAGCAACGGTTTCCAATATCTTTCTACCAACGGCACTATTTCGGCTTCCCAATGCTTTTCTAGTTCTTCCCATAATCCTAATTCTTTCATACGGATCTCTTGTGCCGGAAATTTGTCATATTCTAAAGATCCCCAACCACCATGCTTATCCGCTATTTCAATAAGCCTTTCACATTGTTCTTGCGTCATAAAATTACATACAAGCATATCTTTTGTAAGATATTCAATTTGGTTATAGTGCGGTATAAATAATGGTGATGATTGTGGATAAAATTCATCATATAAAGAATTAAATTTTGGCATTGCGCTTTCGCCACCGTTTCCATGATAAATACATGGACAAGTATTGGTTTCGGGATTGTTTAATTGATTGCCTAGCTTTTGTGTATTGTCAAAGTTCGTTTGAAATATATAACATTCATAATCTATTGATATATCGTATTTTTTAGATAAAAAGCATTTGTGAACATATAATTGATCATCGTCGTCGTCGGCTATTACGTGATCATTAAAAAGCCTTTTTAGTTCACCAACCCTACCAACATATGTACCACTATTAATATATTTAAATTGTGTTGGTGCATCGGGAAATTGATCGGCTAGTTTTGGATCCGGATAGCAAAACAATTCACCACTAAATACTATTTCACTATCCATTTGAATAAATCTTTCATGTATTGTTTCTAAATCATCGGCATAAAAAACGTCATACGCGTCGGTGAAAACAACTACATCTTCGGATCTTTTATCTTCAAGCCATTTTTTCATCAAATTTATTTTCATGCCGCCACCCATGAAAGACATATCCGTACCTTTCCAAATAACATTTGTACCAATGTTTTCTATATCTACATTGTGAAATGTTGCGCTTGTATTTAGCTTAGAACACTTTTTTCTATCCGTGCCACACGTGACGGCGTGTATTTCGTAATTTCTAAATTCTTTACTATCTTCTATATCCGAAGATGAAATATCCCTTGATATTTGATTACAAGCGTCTTGACGCAATGCTACAACTTCAAGTGTACGCTTTCTAATTTGTTCCGGTAGAAATTCGTCAACGGGAATAAAATCTTTGTAATCTACCGCATCAAGTAATTTTTTTGCGCCATTAGGTGTAATTTTGTACGCGGTCATATTGTACGGGTAATGTGGTATTTCTAATTTATCATCAATGACTTTAGTAAGATCGGGTTCATTTTCGTTTCTTTGTAAGTAAACAAAATCGTAATTTAAAGATTCAAAATATTCTTCGTCCCAATGATTGTTTATTAACGCATCATCTTCCATAACAATAATTGGTTCATTCAAATATACG
>TARA_R100000231_G_scaffold42618_3_pt1 | contig 11640 bp, 15 predicted proteins | sample TARA_R100000231 | Tara Oceans TARA_R100000231 (sample SAMEA2620565) | marine metagenome | biome: marine biome (ENVO:00000447); feature: surface water layer (ENVO:00002042); material: "saline water (ENVO:00002010), including plankton (ENVO:xxxxxxxx)" | depth 5 m | reverse complement strand
AATGTCTGCATTTAGACCGACATCAGTTTGAGCTAAAGAACCAGCACATTGTACTTCAAATACAGCGTCAGGATCATCTTCAACGAATGCTACGATATCAGACGAGCTTGTTCCATCAGGAAAATGAGATGAAAACACAGTTTCACCATCAGAATTAGTGAATTTACATCCTCTAAATATTCCTAATATTTCATCACCAGCTGCAGCTACTAAAATAGTACCAGCATTGGTCATTTTTACAGGATCGCCTGAAAAGATATTTCCAGATGCACCAGTTGCAATTGAATATTCAGTTACTCCGCCATTAGCGACACCAGAACCCAATTTACCCACAAGGCGCAATCCGAAAGCAGCATCTTTATTAGCCATAATATGTCACCTATATCATAAAAGATAAATTTAAGCGGTAGAGATTAATCTCTTTTACCGCCACCAAAAGTTACGCTTGATTTTCTCTCTGGTCTTAAGATCGGAGAGCTTGGGTCAGATTCCTTCATGAGATCATTATCAACCGCATCTTGCTGCGTTTGGGCACGTTGTTCAAAATAGGCATTCCTTTCGTCACGTGTCTCATTTGGTATCTTAGCCAATAATAAACCTCCAACAGAAACAACACCAGCGTGCTTACCATCGTCAAGCGTGGGAATTTCAAAATCTCCTAGCTCTTCGGCTCTAACAAGGTCGAAACCTTCTCTTAACCTAGCTGTGACATTCTTCTTATCTTCCTGTCCAACGATTTCAGCCCTAATCCACCTGTATTCATATCCTTCAGGTGCGGGTGGTGTCTCCAACATTGATGGAGGTTGCCAAGGTTTGCGAGCAACTTTCTTAGCTCGGGTGTCTGCAGAACGTGAAGTTCTGTTTTGTAATTCTTTTTCTTTAGTCATATTAACCTCTTTTAACGTATTTTGCATATTCTTTTAACGGAACATTTAATCTTTTTGCCATAACAACTTCAGACGGACTTAACCTAATCTGTCGTTTTCCTCTTGGCGCAGAGTCTGCCCTTACAGCAGAAGCTACTTTTTGTTGAGGTTTTTTGACATCTGTTTCTTGCACATCAAACTTATGTGGAAACTCTTCCCGCATCTGTTTATCTATTTCTTCATAAAAAGAATCAGATGAAGGATCTTTCCCACTCTCTACAAGCTCTCTGTTAATTTTAAATGCTGCAAAAGTCATGGTCTCGTCCTCTCCAAACCAAGTGTTATTTTCTGCCCAAGCTTCCGCTTTAGGTTCAGGTTTTGGTATTGGAGCTGGAGTGGTTTGCTCTGGCTCTACAACATTTTGTAAACTCTGTTTTGATTGCTGTACGTTATTTTGTTGTACCGCAATATCAGCAATTATTCTTTGTGCTTTTGCTGCTTTTTCATAATCCCCACTTTGTAAAGCATCAGCTAAAGCAGCATTTGCTTGTACTTCTTGCGCTTCTAAAGTAGAGGTTTTTGCCTCTAAATAATTCGCATCGGAACTTGCAGCTTTTTGTCTTAATAATTTAAGTTCTTTATCTTTTTCAGCAGCGTAAGAATAAGCTGACTCTGAAGCTCTTTCTGCTTCCCTTAATTTTTTTGTGAGTTTATTTATTCTTTTTTGAACATTTTCAGAATAGTTTTGAAGCTCCTCTTCAGGTTCTTCTTTAGCTTCTACTTCTTCTGATTCAGTTTCTTCTGCTACTTCTTCTGTTTGCTCTTCAGTTAGCTCACTAACATCTTCAGTAGGCTCTTCTTGAACCTCTAAATCTATCAACTCGCCTTCTTCTGTAGCACTTTCAACTTCTGTAGTCATTGCATTATCAGTCATAGTTACTCCTAAACGGCTATTATATCTTCAGGATCTAATATGGTTGCGATCACTTCATCATCGTTAATAATTCTGCATTCCGCATCATCACCAAGCTTGAATCTTGCTCCCGCATATCTACCAATTAAAACCCATTGTTTTTCTTCACACCAAGGTTCAGAAAATCTTGAAGCATCCTTATAGCAGTCTGGCCCCATCTTAACTACATAGCCAACTACAGTAGCTAGACTTTCTCTATCTACAGTTTGTTGAACTAGATGTATACCACCCTCTGAAACACCCTTACCTTTATAGGGTAAGATAAGAATCCTCCAACCTGTTGGTTGTGGCATTCTTTCTAAGAGGGATTTATTTAAAAGCTCTGGATCTAAAACTCTTTTTTCAGCGTCTATATAAGCTGATTCTTGTTCTTTCTCTTTTTCTTCAGCGATATGATTAGGAACTAATACCTTTGTCATCTTCGATTTTTACCATTTTGTTTAGCAACTCATTTAAATCACTTTCTACATCGGCTAGTGAGTTGATTCTGCCACGTAGAAACTCATATTCTTGCATATCTTTTACGCCATTTAAAAGCACACTAGATATGTCTTCTTTTCGTTGTGCTAGTCTATTTTTAAGTTTTTCAACTAAGACAACAAAATCCATTAATAAATACCAGAAAACTTAGTTCCAAACTCTGCAATACCTGCTCCTTTTGACTTACCTTTACCCATGCCAGGTTTGGCAGCGGTATTAGCATCAAAAGTTTCTTGTTTGGCAAAAGGAACACTACCCTTGTTAGAGTAGGAGTTTACTTTTTTTACCGTTGGTGTTTTCTGACTTTTTACGTCTGTTCTTTTAATCATGTCGCTATTTTAAAACCATTTAGAAGAAAAACACAACACTATTTATTTCTTGATCTTCTAATGGATTCTTTACCCGCTTTAAAAATTGCAGCTACTGCTTTTTTGCCCATAACTTTTGCTCTCTGTTCTCCTACCGTCAGTATCTGTATTTTTCTTGCAAATGGTTTTTTTATTTTTTTTACTTTAGCTACAGTATTTCTAGCATCTGTAGGCGTAGCAAATTTAATACTTACGGTATCTTTTGGGTTTTCATCTGTATAAAGTCTTCTACCACTTCCTTTAGGTTTTTTACCTGTGCCTTTTTTTGGATCTCTAGCCATAATTACCTACCTTGTCCTCTATACCTTTTGAATTGTTTTTTATGATGTTTATTTCTAGGGACTGTATTAGAACTTCTACCGTTGCCTTGAGATGTATGTTTAGTTTTTCTACGATTAGGGTCAACCGTTGTAACTTCTCTTTTTTTCGCCATTAATTTTTTTGTTGAAAAAGTTCTTTCTGTTGTGCAAGTCTTCGTAAGGCAGTTTCGTTTTTCATTTCTTGTATATCTTCAGAAGTATTTATTCTCTCTCTATCTATCATATCTTGTCGTAGAGCCTCATCTTTTCTTCTTTCTTGATCCGCTAAGAATTGTCTGTTCTCTTGCGTTAGCTCTTGACCTTTCAAAGCAAGTTCTTGTTTTCTAATAGTTACAAGTGGATCTTCATCCGAAGGAGAAGCAACTTTAGCTGTATATTCAGTCACTAGTTCAGCAAGTATTGGAGATGAGAACTGAGCCAAAATATCGCCAGCTTGCATTTGTATTTCTACAGCTTCTGCTTCGGTAGCATTTTCTAATTGTGCAACCAATTGTTCATATTGTGCTTTGATCTCTGGTGGCATCTGTTGCTCTGCAATTATCTCAGCCTTAAATTGTAAATGCTGCATAATATGTGCGTGTATGGTCGCTTGAACTTCCGCATTAGATTGAACAGGCTGTGTATTCAAAAGACTCATGTGTATTGCAATATGTGCATCATGGTTTTGTTGTTTAAAAGCTTGTGCAGGTTGTGCCATTATTAACATGGTATTTTCCATACCTGCTTCCATAGGCATAGGGTCATTTGGAGGCGGTGGTACAAGTAATTGATCTATATTATCCACACCTATAGCTGCGTACATCCTTCTATAAGATTCGTATACACCAGTAGCTCCATGTATCTCTGGATTAGATGCGACCAATTGCATCATTTCTTGAGCCATAGATATTCTTTGTGATGTACTAAAAATGTCAGGGTTTGATACAGGGATAATATCTATTCGTTGATCAAAATCAGTAGCTTTTATTTGTGTATTTGGACCTACTTGATAAGGATATTCTGAAGGTAAAAAATCCTGAAATATTTTAGCCAACATTTTAAATTCTTTCTTTTGTGCAGAGTGCAATCTTTTGTGTATGGCTGAAATAACTTTGGTAGATCTTTCTAGTAAAGCTAAAGTAGTGCCAACAGGAGCTTGTGGATTACCTTGTCCTACGTTTATTTCTGCAATAGATGCAAACTGTTTACCCGCATCGACAAGTGTTCCTAACAAAGCATACAAAGTTTGGCTTGGTTCTTTAAATGGCAACGGTTGTATTGCCTCTTTCAAAGTACCTCCAGGCGCATCTACATCTCTAAACTCTCCAGGCTGTATTGGTGTGTCTTCATCTCTAATCCTAATACCCCTAGTTTTGAAGCCACTTGGTAAGTTAGATAATGTGCCTGCATCTATAAGTTGTCTAAGTATGGAGGTTGACGCTTTAGATAGCCCACCGATCATGTGCGTCAACCCAAAACCGTAAAAGCCTAGACCAGGTAAAAATTTAAAATGCACAAAGTAATCTATTTTTTGTTTCAAAGGATCTTGTTCATCAAAGTTTCTTCTAATCGACAAAATTTTATTTGAATAGGTATCTATGGTAACTATGTATGGCAACTTTAAACCTGTTGCTTCATCAGCATCATTCTTATCTTCGTAGCCTTCAAGATCTAAATTACAATGCACTTCATATAAAACAGATATCTCGCTATCTCCATAACTATCTTGTACGCCTGTTAATTCTTCTATTTCTTCTTTTACTTCTGAACTTTCATCATCATCTGAACCTGTTAGATCAATGTCCATATAAAATCCTGACATTTGTAATTTTTTAACTTCGTTCTCAGGCATCTTGATTACATTAGTAATTCTTGGGCAAGTCTCCAAATCAGTAGTGTAATAAGGAACAATTAAATCTTCAGGAGCTATAAATTTAGATACAGCCCTACCTAAAGTTTCATCGTAATAGACTTTTTTAAAAGCTGATCCAGCCAAAGGTAGATAAAATAGTAGCTGATCTAATTCTTCATCAAACTCTTCCATAACATGTATGACTTGATAATTCATAAAGTCTTGAACTCTTTGTGCTTGCTCTTCAATAGCAGAGTCATACATACCAATAACTTGAGTTTTTACAGGTCCACCAGCAGGCAATAATTCTTTGTAAGCTTGAGCCTGAAAATTAGTTACAGCTTCTCCTAATAGTGGATGAATTACACCTGATGCTCCTTGAAACGGTTCTGATCTTTCGTCATCAAACTTCATACCTAAGTATTTGAGACCATCTACATATGTACTTTCCCAATCTTGTCTAGATGATTTATCTTTGTTGATACCATCAATAAGATCGTTTGCAATTCTATTTAAAATATCTTCATCAAGACTTTCTGCTAAGTTAGAATCGAATGATGTGTCAGGTACAAAAGTATCTTCTGGCGATAAGACTGCACTACCGTCTTCTTGCATTTCAAAGTCGCCTTTGACCTCTGCTATCGCTTCTTGAACTGTTACAAAATCCTGTTCGTCCTCATTTAGAGTTGGATTTACAGGAGTGGGTATGTTTGTATTTTCTATAGCCATTATTTACCACTTGGTGTTTTAAACTTTCTTTCAAAATCTTTTAAATCAGCTTTTGATCTATTTAAATTGTTAAGTAATTCTCTTTGCTGTCTTGGTAAATCTTTGAAAGGCACATCTTTTTTCTTTCTCATCTCAGCGTAAACATTCTTTTCAGCTTTAGCTAAATCTTTTTTAGCTTGCATGATTTGTTGTTCTGTTTTTTTAGCTTGCGCAGGATTTGCTCTAGACTTAGCTATATTCTGCCTAACAAGCTTTGCTATTATTTGTATTATTCTTAAAGCTGGTTGTAACATTAGTGAACTACCCTATCTTCTGTTTCAAAAAAATTACCGAAACCAAAAAAGTCTACTAACTCTCCAATCAGCTCTACATTACAATGCTTTGCCGTAAGATTAGCCTCTTCTAAGGATTCAGCTATTATGTAAGGTCCATTGTATACTTTTCCTTCTCTTTCGTATTGTGTTATGTAAATTATCATCAGTAGTAAACTCTTTTTATCGGAGCTCTTTCTTCGTCTGAATAATCATCGTGTAGAGATACTAAACCTCCTTCACGAAATCTCATAAGAGCTTGAGTCATGGTATCACACAAATCATCATTTGCCCCAAAAGGAAAAGATGCACACTCTTCTATCATGTCTTCTGCAAACTCTCTCTGCGGAGCATACACCAAACCTGATTCAAATATAGGAGCTACAGAGTGCATTCTTGTAGTTTTATCATGCCCTCTTGTTGGAGAATAATTAACAACAGGTATACCTAATCTACGAAGTTCATGCGTTAGCGGTGTACCTGAAGCTTTTGCTTCAATCAATACCATATCAGGATCCCAATATTGATACTCTTCATAAGCCATACGTTTTAGTTCAGGAAAATCCCACCTACCTCTTTGTGCGTCTAGCAGTATTAATGATTCAGGAGAATCAACAGTTGGTTTAAAAACCCCCCAAGTAGATATAGCTGAATAATCGGCAGTTGTCTTTTTTGAATAAGCAGTATCGTAAGATTGTATTATGTAACTTACTGCTGGCAGATCGTCATGCTCCCACTTGTTCCACCAGTCTCTTTTGATTATAGATCCTTCTTCTGCTGTCGGAGTTTGCATCCATTGTGCATTCCACTTCATGCCTGGTAAAGATGCCTTTATTTTTTCAAGTTCATCTAATTGCCAAAAGCTAGGCCAGAGGGGTTTACCTGACGGCATTATCGCAGGAAACTCTATAACTTCCCATTGATCTGCTCTTGGTTCTTTTTGTGCATCTATTAAGCGTTGTGTTAAATCAATAGAACTCCACCTAGTCATGACTAAAACAATAGCTCCTTTTGGTTGTAATCTTTGTCTTGGGCCAGAGGTATACCAATCCCAACAAGCATCCATTTGTGTCGGCGATAATGCGTCTTGCTCTGAGTGTGGGTCATCAATAATTAATAAATCCGCACCACGACCTGTTATCGCTCCGCCAACACCTGATGCAAAATACTCGCCAGCTTTATTAGTTTCCCATCGACCTGCTGATTTTGAATCTTGCGACAAACTTACTTCAGGAAAAACTTTTTTATATTCTTCGGTGTCCATCATGTTTCTGACTTTACGACCAAACCTAACAGCAAGTTCTCCCGTGTGCGTTGTCTGCATGATTTTGGCATCGGGTCTTTTACCCATCACATAGGCGGGGAAAAAGGTAGATGCAAATTCAGACTTAGTGTGTCTTGGAGGCATATTAACGATAAGTCTGTTTAACTTACCCTCTGCTATAGCTTGTAGTTTCTCTGCAAATATTTTGTGGTGTTCGCTACATATAAATCCATCCCACATATAGTCAACGAAGTCTAAGAAAGAATCCTGACACTTTTTTTGTTTTTTTAAAAATTCTAATCTCTCTTTGAGCAAGAGAGCTTCTTTCATTTCAGAATCAGAGAGATGCGGTAACGCCATATAGTCTATATTTTAGGCAAAGGTATTTCTACATGTCCACCTTTTGCGAAAGCTGGTATGCCAACTTCCTCAACAGCCTTTTTAAATTCGTCACTAAAAGGCATGTATGTTCCAGGTTCTATCCGTCCTGGTCCACCTTCCTGTATCGTGCTAATTTTTAACTTAGATAATTCATCTATTCCAAATGGATATTTGTATGCATCTCCATAAAAAGTTTCAAAATCAGGAGTGCCATCAGACAATAATTCTCCTATATCGTAAGGGGTTCCTATACCAACGACATCTTTAGAATCTACGTTGTACCCTTTTTGTTTATAAAATTTAACTAAGTCTATTAAGTCTTTAACTGACTGCCTATAAATATTATTTAGGATTGGATATTGTTCTCCACCTTCTCTACCTAACCTAGTTGCTGGGGTATCTATAAAAATGCCATCTAATCCCATATCAATAGCTTGCTTAATTCTTACTCTTGTAGGTAGTTTGTGTTGATCTGTAGTTGGATTAACTCTTGTGCCACTAAAGTAAGGATCTTTTTTTAGTAGATCGCTTTGTTTTAATCTTAAATCGCCTGCTCTTTTCAAAATAGTTATATTTTTTTGAAGTTGTGCAATCTCGGGATCTACAGATGGTCTTATTCTATCTGTTAAAGAAGAAATTTCAGCTATATTTGAAACTGAACTAAAAGGTCCTGTAGGATCTTCAGCCAATCTATCTCTAAGCCTTTCTCCTTCAGGAGCATCGTATCTAATTGCTGGGTAACGACTTCTTTCAGTTTGTAAGTAATCGCTTAGTTCATCTTTAAAATCAAAGAAAGCACTTTTTTTAGGTGTTTTATAATCAATATCAACTTTTGGAGTATCGACTACGCCATCGTTTCTAGTTACGGCTGGCACTCTATTGAATTCATTCACTTTATTTAAAAGCGGCGACATCTTTTTTTGTTCTGCTAATATCTCGTCCTCAATAAGTAAAGCTTGAGTTTTTAAGTTGTCAGCTCCTATGGTGTCGCCTTCACGAAAAAGCTTGTCTGCTTCATCTAATAATTTTTTCTTTCGCCCCATAAGTTTATTAAAAATATCAACAGAGTTATTAAATTGCTTTCTTGCTTCTAGAATGTCTGACGGTATGTCAATTTTAGTTTCATCTATCATTACAGGTTGACCGTCTGCACGTCTTTGTGCATTACCTAGCTGTTGACTGTAATCTGATTGTATTCTGCTTAAATTTAAATAATTTTTTGTTTCGCCATCGGGTGCAAAGCTTCTTATGGTAGATTCTGGATTCTGATCAGGTGACAAAATATTTTGTCTAGTTAAAGAACTTCTTACGTAATCAATTAAGTTAGGGTCTAAATCTACAACTGTTGCGCCATCAAACACATAAACAGGATCTTCAAACCCCAACCTATCATAATGATCATGACCATGTGATAAGGGTCCACTATATCTTCTATCAAGTCCTCTTATGGTATAAGCTCTTTGACTCTCTCCATTTGAAAAAAAATCTCTATTGGTGTTGTCTTTAACATTTGCCCCAGAGCTTCTAAAAAGCCCCTCTGAAATTTCTTTAACTTGTAAAGCATCTTTTTGATTCTGCGCTAAAAAATTATCTAAGGCTTTTCTGTTTACTTTTACGTTTTCGCCGCCAAATCTCCTAATGGCTTCTAAAGTAAGATTACCGCCATCATCTACCAACCCTAAGAGACGCAATTCTCCCAAATCTTTTTGAGTGCCTTTTAAAATAGTTTTCACCCAAGCATTTAATGGTTTTTCAAAAGGAGTTTTTTTACCGTAGTTTAAATATTCTCTGACAGGAGAAAACACACCACCCTCATACATTAACTCTGATCTTGGAACAGGAACAAAATCCTTTGGTGTCATTTTTGGCGGGCTATTGATTTCTTCTATTGCTTTAGCAATCTCAGGCTCTTCTTTTTTTGGAGACGGTAACTGTAAAGGTTCAGTTTTAATATTCTTATTAACAACTCTTGATGCTCTTAAAAATCTAAACAAAGGAATCAAACTTACGACTGACAAACCCGCTAGAGCTGCGTAGCCAGCTGCAGACAAACCACTACCGCTTTTAGCTTTTTCTTTGGCTCTCTCTGTAAATTCATAAACTTCGTAACCCGCAAGTGTATCGCCTATACCTGGCGACATGCTGATCCTGAACTGTTCGCCTGCTGGCAGTTCTTCAAATACTGCATAAGCGCCACGAACATTACCCTCTTGCAAGAGCTTATTGATTTGTTCTATTTCTTTTTGGGAGGTTCTTGTCTTTTGAAAAGTTTCTGCGCCTACGCCACCTGTCTGTAAGACGGCTAACGCTTGTTCGGGTGTTATGAATGAAGAAGGAGAAGTAGCCACATCAGATTATTGCATGCGTAAAGATCCTAAACCGCTTCCTCTTTGTTCGCCTAGCATCTGTTCTAGACTCATCATTTCTGGTTCTGGTGAAACTGCCAAAGGATCTCCAAAACGGCGTTTTGGCTTACTTCCAGGGGGAAAATCTTTCATTTTTCTTTCTACCATAGCCTCTCCGAAATCAGATGGCTCTGTAAGTTCCATAGAACTTGTTTTTGACTCCATTCCATCTCTATAGCCATCCATAAATAATTCAACTGCTTCAGCTCCATATTGTTTTGCTTGATCTAAACCTTCTTCAAAAGCTAATCTACCTCTTGCAACCATTCTGCCAACATCTTTTATAAAATCAGGATTGTTTGCTATGGCATCTTTCGTCATGTCATAAGCTGTTAAACCACCCCCAACAAGAAGTCCAGCAATACCTGCTCTTGGTAACAATTGTCTAATCATGCCACTTGTACCACCAACAGGAGCAATTAAAGTACCTCCTACTGGTCTAGATCTTGTTTGTCCTAAAACACTATCAGAAATTCTATCTAATCTTGGTGGCAAGTTTCTATCTGTTGCTCTTTGACGCAAAACTTGTTCTGCTATCTCATCAGATCTGCCTGTTGGCACATCCTTTCTTTGTATCATTCTTCTTAAGTTACCAAAAAACATTTTTACAATCCTAACATTTGTTCAGCTAATTCTAATTCTTCAATTGAGATTCCCATTTCAGCAAGAAACGCTTGGATCTCTTCCTCCGTTGCGCCAGCAGCAATCATCTGTTCGATTATTTTTTGTATTTCCATCAAAGCTTGAGCTGCTTCTTGTTTTTGCTGAGGATTGATTTTGCCCATTTCAGTTTTCATCTGATCAAGCATTTGAGCTTCGCTACCAGCTTGAGGCATTTGATCGTTGACTTGTGCTTGCAACTGATCTAATTCATTCATTTCCATAATAAGAATCTCATTTGGTTTGTTTTTGTAATGATTTCATATATCCGTATAAGTTTCAATAAAAAATAGAGGGGGGTAGGTGAGGGACTTCCTTCCTTAGGAGGAGAACTATAGGGGAATATGAGTAAAATAGAGTCCCTCGTTCTTGATGATACCACCTCTTTAACCAGAAATCTTATAATTTTTAGTTTTGTGTGAGAGATATGTACTGTATAACTGCTATGTATTTGTGCTTGGTGTCTTACGGGGGTACCCCGTCTACGCATCTCCATGTAGTTCCCGACAGCCGTGGCAAAAAGAATCCTACGCATACAGAAAGGACACGATATCTCTATCGTGCCCTAACTTATGGAGTTGTTTAGTTAAGTAAGTCGTTTACATTTGCATTTAGTTGCATGTTTGGATTTACAACCTCTCCGTTTCTAACCAACACTCTTCCGTTTAGTATCAGTTCCTTTGTATCATCTTCTACTCCGTAACAAGTAAAAGTCCCTAGGTCATTCGTAAGTTTGATTTCACATATTATTTTCATTTGTTATCTCCATAATTAATTAAAAACATATGCTTAGTTTACTTATGCTATGTGACAGTTTTATGACAAGTTGGTGAAATTTAGGTGACATTTTTCATAACTTGTCTGACAGGAAGAAGAAGAGGATCACAATTATTAATAAGATTGACCACTCGATCATCTATCCCAGTCGTAATCCAGTATTCTCCGGGGGATCACCACACCAGCATTACAATCATCACAACATCTGCCTCCGTACTCTACGGGCTCCGGGTTGTTACCGAATCCCGAAAAGCTCTTTTCACAAATGACACATT
>TARA_R100000231_G_scaffold57516_3_pt1 | contig 11652 bp, 9 predicted proteins | sample TARA_R100000231 | Tara Oceans TARA_R100000231 (sample SAMEA2620565) | marine metagenome | biome: marine biome (ENVO:00000447); feature: surface water layer (ENVO:00002042); material: "saline water (ENVO:00002010), including plankton (ENVO:xxxxxxxx)" | depth 5 m | reverse complement strand
CGTATGAGAAGCCGTATGAACTTGCTTGGGATTAACCAACCAATTAATCAACCTAATTTTCTTCAGTCTATTGTTGGGGGATTTCAAACAGGACTTTCTCTACAAAACCAGCTTAACAGATACAGATTTGATCAAGGAAGAGTGGCATCAAATCAAGCTCCTCCACAACCCGTTGGTCCGTTTAATCCTAACTATGGTCCATTTGATGCGGACGGTAATTACATAGAAGAAATGGCTGATGAAAGGTTTGGTCTTAATCTAGAATCAAACAACAGTAATTTAAGTTAAACACATGGCTAAGAAACCAAGAACTCAAGTTGACTACAATCCAGGTCAAGCAAGCCTCCAAGGGGGCGTAGGGGCTTCAGAAGGAAACTACAGAGTAGCTGTAGCACCTACACCAAAGACTAATGCTGCCCTCCAGTTTGCTTCGTTTATTAATCAAGTTCCTAACGTAGCCGGTCAATACACCAATTACATCGAAGCTATTGGTCAAGAAAAGTTGGCGATGATGACAGAGGATGAGCTTGAACAAGAGCTTGCAGGAGGCGACAAAAAAACTCTGAACATCCTTAAATACAACAAAGCATACAACTATGGGCTAGTTGAGAAAAACTTTAAAAGAAACATAGATACATATCAAAAGCGGTTTGATGACATGGCGGGAATGATAGAAAATTATGCTGACAATGATACTTTTCTTGCTGCTATGGATGAAGAGGCGGCTGCTATTGGTTCAGAGTTTCTTGAAAAGACGGCGAACGAATACCAAAGAAAGGCAGGAGAGGCTTTGTTGTTTAACGCTTTGCCTACTCTTAGGGCCAAATCATTGGAAAAGTATCAAGCTTTTAAACAGCAAGCTACAATAGAACAAGGAACAGCTGCTGCTCTTTCTTCTATTGCCCAAGAAACACAGTTAAGTCCTGTGGAAAATGTAAACAAAGTTTTTGGAGGCTTTAAATCGTTTCTTAACCAGTTTTCAGACATAGAACCTGCTCAGAAATCAAGACTGTTGGAGCAACTTACATACAACGCAGTTGCTATGTTTGAGGCTAGAGGACAAGAAAATGAAGCAGTTGCTTTTTTAGAAGCAGCAGGAGCCTACGAAATATACAAAGGAGCTAGGTTAGGTCAGATAGGCGACAACACAGTGCAGTTTGAAAGGCTTAGGCAGTCGTTGATTGAGGTAGAAACAGAAAAAACAGAAACAAACGCATCAATAAGAACAAGAGGTTCTGCAAATGCTAGAGCTTTATTCTTTTCTGCTTTAGATAATATACCTGAAGAGGAGTGGAAAAAGAAAGTTGCTGATTATGTGAAGTCAGTAGGTGTGTATGAAGCAGAAGATTGGGTTGAAGGACGAACTGAAGAAATAGCTCAAGCAGTGTTAAACGAAAAAACAAACACAGAAAAACTAAGAGCTTTGTCTTTGGCTATGTCTAGAATGACAGACTCTACAGAGAATCAAGACACTGTTGGGTTTATTAACGCAACTTCGTTTGAGTATGAGAAAGCCAGAAGAGAATGGACTTCTTCTACAAGTTTTTATGGTCCTGATTTAAACCAAGTAAGAGGACAAATGGACAGCGTTTTTCAGGAAAACCCTTTTATAAAAAAAGAAGACGTTGGCACTCTTACATTGGAAGACGGAAAAAGAGTAGAACCAACAAGCAAAGCATTTGGAGAAGTTTGGAATGAAATCACTAAAAACTACCCATACAGAAGCATTAAAGGTCTTGAAGAACGACAGGAAGATTTAGTTAAAGAGCTTATTGAAGAAAAACCGTTTGGCAACGCTCAAGCAAGGTTTGCTAGTGATTTAGGCGAGTTTATTACAGATCACGAAAGAAACATTAGAATCTTTAACAAGACAAAAGGACCAAACCAAGAAGACAATTTTAAAGCTGAGTTGTTAAAAGAAGCTACAGATTTTAGAGACGTTCTGCTTGAGAGACATAAGAGTAACAATACATTTCAACAAGATATTAAAACTCTTTTAAAGAGTGAAGCTCCTATGAGTCAAGAAGAGCAAAAAGAATTAAAACAACGAGTTCAAGCTGAAGCAGATAAAGAAGGGATTTTTGGGATTGGAAAAGGAAAAACTTTTGATTTTAAGAGTTTAAAATCTAATTTTAATGCCAGCAATAGAGAAGAAATTATTAAAGACAGAAATATTTTAAAACAAGAAATAGAAGGTGGAGTAGTAAAACAAGAAATAAAAACGAAAGCAGCAAGAGAAGCTTTGTTGTTTAGTTTACAAGAGTATGGAGTTCAAAGCGTAGAAGAGTTTGATTCATCAGTTTTTCAAAAAGCAAACTCAGGGACAAATGCTGTTTATTTAGTAGACGTTAAAATAGGACAAACTTTTTTAGATCAACTAGAAAATGCTGCTATTTATGCAGAACATGTTGAAGGATTAGCGTTGCAAAAGCCTAGTGTGGTTAATGACGCTAAAAAAAGTTACGACCTTGTTGTTGATCGTCTTTTTGCTGACGAATCTAGAGAAATAAATTTAATTTTAAAACTTTTAGAGAAGTAATATGCCTGAATTAACTTTAGAACAAATTAGGGAACAAAGAAGAAAACAAAGAGAAGAGGCAAAAAAAGAAGGAGATACACTGTTTGCTCCAAATACTTCTACTTCTGAAACTCCATTTGTTGCTCCGCAAGATCCTTACATTCCCCCTACAAGACCTGTAGAGTCTTCAATAGATGAGAGTAAAGAATACCTTCAACAATTTGCTTATGCAGAAACAGCGCAAGATGACACAGGAAGACGAGTAGAAGAAGGAGACATTACTAATCAGTATATTGTTCCTACTGCTTTTCGAGTTGTAGGACCAGCAGCGTATCCTTGGGTGCATAAACACGCACAAGCAGGGGCCAGAGCACTTAAAAACTTAAAAATGGCTCGAGATGCAAGAAGAGCTTTGCGTCTTAACCCAGTTGCTAAAACACCAACTCCTTTAGGTCTTGGTCTTTTTCTTACAGGTGAAGTTTTAATTGGTGGTGTTGGAAGCGAATATTTAGCTCAACGACATGAAAAAGCTTATGGCTATATTGACGAAATAAACCCCGGTCATTTGATTGCGGCTGGTATGGTTAATTCGTTTACCTACAAAGGATTTACAAAACTTGGAGACATTCTTCCAAAACCTTTAAAACTATATCCTCCTGGTTCAAAGCTTAACGCCGCAGGTAAAGCGTTTAACACTTTAAAAAGAGTTGGGGGTTATTCTATTAGAGGAGGAACTATTGGGTCTGCTAGTGCTGCTATTGACGAAGCTTGGAAAGACCTGACAGACGATGAAAGACAGTTTTTGAAAGACTGGAACACTGATTACATCGGCAAATCTTTTGTTGCGGGAGCGGTTATGGACAACGCTTTTGCTCTAGGAGGTAAAGCAGCAACAAGAGTATTTAACACTAAGAATTTTAAGAAAGGAACAGCAATACTAAAAAGAGTAGCTAATAAAGCTCTTCTTACTGAGGAAGCTGCTATTGAAAAAGCTATAATTAAATTAAACAAAGACCTTCAGAGTTTAGAAAAAGAGTGGAGCGTTAGTGCAAGAGAAGGCTCTTTAGCTGGTCGTTCTACAAAAGCAAGCGGCTCGCCAACATACAACGATTTCAGGCAAAAGTATCAGAGCTTAAAAGATGATTTATCGACGCTAAACGCTCACAAAAAAAACGTAGGTGATTTGCTAAGAGATAACGCTGAAAGACTTCAAGAGCTTGAAAGAATAACAGCAAAGCGCATTGAAGAACAAACATTGCAGTATTTTACAAGACAGCAGTTAAAAACACCGCAGTATAAGAACTATTTTGGGGAAGAAGTTTATGTAAATCCAAAAGGAGAAGTGCTGTTGTATGAAGCACCTAATTACAAAACAAAAAGCGGACAAATAGCTCTTACAACAAAAAGACCAAAAGTTGCTAATCCAAAAGAATACAGAATTTTACAAAAAGATTTAGGAAAAAATATAATAGATCAACCTCTTGATGGATCTGTTGTGTTTTCAACTTCTATTAAAAAATTAAAAAAGTATCAAGAAACAGCTAAAACAGCAGCAAACACAACAAGAGCACAAACTTCTTTATTAAAGGAAATAAAAGAGGGAGACACTACTTCTCCTGCCACGGCAAAAACACCAGAAGAGTTTGAACAACGTCTAAGAGGATCAAGAAAACTTTACAGTAAACAACTTGAAGATGACATTAAGTTCTTGGAAAGAAACACTCCTGAAGCTGCTGGAAACATAGCAGGGCAAGAAGCAGCAGTTTACTATAGGTTGTCAAAACACGTAGAAGACTTAGTTTACAACGCAAGACAACTAAGCGACTTAACTAGAAGCCCAAATGCTTTAAAGGATTTTGAGGATTATCTAGATGCTGTTGAGCGTTTAAGTAAAGCGGCTGGTAGAGCTGACTACCCACAAGGGACTAGAATGCTTGCCCGCAAACAAAGAACAAAACAAGAAGTAGAAGAATTTCAAGAATCTGTAAAAGACAAAACAATATCTGAAACAAACATAGAAAGAGAAAAAGCTTTTAAAGAACTTAGAGAAGCTTTTGATGAGTTTAAACAGATTAAACAAACAGCAAAAACAGAAGCCGCTGCTGATGCTGTAGAAGATTTAAGTAGATCAGCTATTAGTGCTCGCAAAAAGAAAGCAAAAGAAAACGAAAAAGCAGCTAAAAATGCGCTTAAAAAATTACATTTAAAACTGTGGAATACAGGACAGTCTTCTAAAAGCTGGGACTCTCAAGGTAATCAAAACATACTTGATGCTCTTCTTGCGGCTAGAACTTCAGGATTGCTTACATCTCCAGACACATTGCTACTTGGAACAGCAAGTTATGTTACTAACGGGTTACTTCTTAATCCTGTTAAACAAACTGTGGGGAACGTAAGAGAAGCATTTGGAAAGGACCTTAAAGGCGCTGGGCTAGTTAAAAGAATATCTTACGCAACATCTAGCACTCCTTTTAATATAACTAGAAACAATTATTTGTTACAAAACATGCTGGCGTTGTTCAAAGACATGCCATTGTGGTTAGAGAACTCAAAGCGTTCATTTCAAGAGGGAGGCTCTAGTCAAATATTTAGAAAGTATGGAAGGTGGGACGATAACAAAACAGGACCAGGTTTAACTAGACGAGAAGAAATATCGCTAAGAAGACTTCAAAGAGAAGAAGATGGTAAAGGAATTATTAGCAGAGCATCTGGGGCTGGTATGGATGAATTTGTTAATTTTTTTAGTCACATGGGGTCTTTACTGGGCGCTGCTGACGAACCATTCTTTTATGCTCTTTATAAATCTGAACTAGCAGCAGAAGGGCAAAGACTTGCGATTAAAGCAGGAGCTACATCTAAAACTCAAATAAACGCTTACGTTAATAACTACGTTAAAAGAAACCTCAATACCGATGATATGGGGTTAATAAGAATTACTAACGCAGGAGACGGAAACAAAGCAGCCAATAGAGCTGGTAGAGCAATGGGGCGCAGTCCTGTTTATGGGCAAGAAAATGTTGATTACAGATATACTGTGATGGAGGAAGCAGGTATTTTTGGATCAAAAATTCTAAGCAGCTCGACAGGAAATAGAGTATTAGATTCTGCCGCAACAAGAGCTATAGCGAAGTTTATTTTTCCTGTGTTTAAAATACCAGTGAACCTCACAGGAAAATCTATTGATCTTATGTTGTCTCCAGGCACGTTAGCCACAAAAGGAATTAGCAAACTAAAAGGAAGAGGCAATATAGAAAAAGAGTTTGGATTTTATTCAAAAGACATAAGTAAAGCTGAAAAACAAATTAAGAGTCTTGAAGAGTTACTTGATAAAAACAAAGGAGGTAGTCCTGCTGAAATAGAACAAATAAATTTGAATCTTAACTCTGCTAAAAAAGATTTACAAAAATTTAATACTTTAAGAACGGAACAAACTAACGAACTCATTGGAAAAGCAGCTCTTGCAATGGGTCTTATGTATTTTGGAAAAAAACTTGCAGAAGAAGGTCTTATTACAGGAACTGGATTCTATTTAACTCCTGAACAAAAAAGAGAATTTGGGTTTCAATCTTACAGAATGGGAGACAATACATACGCTGAAGCCGGTGATTTTGTGCAACCAACTGGAAAAGGAGGAATGGACTTTAGATATTTAGATGCCGCAAAACTGGCAATAGCTATTGGAGCTGATTTTTATCAAAGAGGCAGGTTGATTGACGAAGGGATTCTTGAGAACAAAAGATTAGATAACACAGCTATTGGCTTTCTTAACTCATTTGGTTCTTTTAACTCTGAAGCACTTTTAGAGCTTCCAGTATTTAGCGGAATAAATGATCTAATGGATGTTGCTACTCAAAAAAATAATAACTACATAAGAAGACAATTAAGCACTTTTGTATCACCAATAAAACCATCTGGTGTAAAGAAACTAGGACAAATCGGTGTTAATCAACCAACACCAGACATTTCAAAAGGAAGCGACAAAGACGCTATTCTTTCTTATGGAGGCGTTATTGATGCAGGAAACTACAAAAGAAACTGGCTAGGAGAGCCAATGCTTAAAGATGCTTTGGAAATACCTGGCTTGTTTATAAGAAGCTGGCCTAAAAAAGCTCCTCCTTTTACTGCCTTAGATAAAATAGCGTTAAATGATTCATTGCTTGGACAAGACGATTCAGTAATTAGAGGCGTTTCAGGTGTTGCAAGTATTAACAGAGCAAAGCTAGAAGATTTTTCTTATCAAGGTCTTACTCTTGATAACGCTTTTGATAACATAAGGGTAAACTTAAAACTAAATAAAGCACCTTACAACGGAAAGAAACAAAGAGAATATTTAGAAGAACTTATTCAAACCAAAGAATGGCAAAGAAAATTTAACAACGGTCAATACACAATTAATCCCGAAGATGAAACAAGAACAACAAACGAGGGAATGGTTGAGATTCGTAAAGTTATTAACGACTACAAAAAAGAAACTGAAAAGCGTTTGTTAGAAAAAGAATATCCTGTAATTGACAACTTTACTGATGCAGACGGTTACAACATCTTTGGTTACATAGAGCTTCTTAAAGCAAAAAATAAAGCAAAAAGCAGATAATCCCATCCCCCATTAACCCTTAGAGAACAATACAATGGCTAACAGCTATCAAGAATACACATCTGGTCTTACAGGCACCAGCTTCACAGGCTTTAATGTTAAATTCATAAGCCAAGGACACCTTAAAGTTGCTACGTCAACCAACAACGGTAGTAGTTTTACGACAGGATCCCTTACGGTAACAGTGAACGGAACTACGGCTACCCTTAGTGCCGCTCCAAGCACAGGCAGTGACGGCATTAACAAGATTAGAATCTTTAGAGAGACAGGGACTGCTGAACTAGTGGACTTCCAAAGTGGCTCAAGGATTACCGAAAGTGACTTAGATACCTCATACCGTCACGCTGTCTATGCAGCACAAGAAGTATTAGAGAACGCCCCCGCTAAAACGCTATCACAACAAGGACCAGCAGGAGCAGATGGAGTAGGAATTACAAGCGTAGCTTCAAGTAAAGTAGGATCCAACACAACAATTACAGTTAAACTCAGTGACAACACCGATTCTTCTTTTGTTATCTCAGATGGAACAGACGGCTCGCCAGGAACTAACAGTAGTTTTTCTAAGTTTTTTCAAAGCTCTGAAACAGCAATACCAGCATCTCAAACTAAAGTAGAGCTAGACCACAGCTTGGCAGAAGTTCCTAAGTATTTTCAATGGGTTTTAAGATGTAAAAGCGCAGAGAACGGATACGCAGTAGGAGACGAAATAGATTTGTCAGCTCAAGGACATTCAGCAGGTAGACTTGGCTTGTATGCAAACGCAACAAAATGTTTCTTTGTTTATGATACAAAACTTACCCTTCCAGAAGCAGACGCTAGTAACACTTGGGATGTAACTAACGCAGACACAAACTGGAAGTTAATTTGCAGAGCTTTTGCCTAATAAATCCAATGAACTCACCACACATCCCATCTGCTGTGGGAATCACAGGGTTACTAGGAACAATTACCCTTAGTGACATCAACACCATTGTTGCCATAGCGGTGGGCGTTGCGACTCTGTTTTATTTAGGCGTAAAGATATTTAAAGAACTCAAAAAAGAATGAGCAAACCGACACAAGACAAGCTTCAGCAACTCCAGGATATACTCATCGATGAATTCATACTGAGAATACAAAGCGGTGAAGCAGCTCCAGCAGACCTCAGTGCAGCCCGTCAGCTCCTCAAAGACAACGGCATCAGTGCTATGGCTTCTGCTGAGAGTCCCCTAGAAGAGTTGTGTAAGATTCTTCCATTTAACGAAGATGGCGTAGATAAAGTGGTGGGCGAATAACAAAACCCCATAGACCTTTGGACCTACCTGACGAAATCAAGGACTTCCGAAACTTTCTATTCCTAGTCTGGAAACAACTAAACCTCCCACAACCAACACCTATCCAATATGAAATCGCAGACTACATGCAGCACGGACCAAAACGAGCTGTCATCCAAGGATTTCGAGGAGTTGGTAAGTCTTGGATTTGCAGTGCTTTCGTCGTTCACCAGTTGCTCCTCGATCCCAGCAAGAACATTCTTGTTGTCAGTGCTTCTAAAACTAGAGCAGATGATTTCAGCACATTCACACTTAGACTCATCCACGAAGCTCCATTTCTCCAACATCTTGCTCCCGGAGATAAACAACGGTTCTCCAAAATCTCCTTTGACGTTGGACCAGCTCCAGCAAGTCATGCCCCCTCCGTCAAGTCCCTCGGAATTACTTCTCAACTGACAGGATCCCGTGCTGACATAATCGTTGCTGATGACGTAGAGGTTCCAAATAACTCAGCAACACAAATGATGCGAGACAAGCTCTCTGAGCAAGTCAAAGAGTTCGACGCTATCATCAAGCCAGACAAGGAATCCAAAATACTCTTTCTAGGAACCCCACAGTGCGAGGACACAGTTTACAGGTCACTACAAGAACGAGGCTACGATACAAAAATCTGGCCCGCTCAATACATCACACAAAGCAAAAACAACCTGACTTACAACGACAACGTAAGTCAACTGTGTGTAAGCACAGAAAAAGAAAACAAATCTACTGAACCTCTAAGGTTTTCTGACATAGACCTAGCTGACCGAAAGGTTTCCTACGGGTCTGCTGGGTTTGCCCTCCAGTTCATGCTGGATTCCAAGCTGTCAGACGTAGAGAAGTATCCACTGAAGATAAACGATCTTCTTGTGATGAGTTTAGACAACGATCTGGCTCCAGAAAAGGTTGTGTGGGCAAACGATCCGTCCCTGGAGTGGGATTCAACGGTTCCCAACGTAGGGATGACCGGAGATCGCTTCCACAGACCCTTTAAAGTTCTTGGAGATCACATACCTTACACCGGCAGTGTAATGAGTATTGACCCAGCAGGACGAGGAAAAGACGAAACAGGCTTTGCGGTCTGTAAGATGCTCAACGGATTCCTATACGTTCCTGCTGCTGGAGGACTACAAGGAGGATACAGTGAAGAAACACTCAAGTATCTCTGTGTGTTGGCAAAAGAACACAATGTAAATACAATCATTGTGGAGAGTAACTTTGGTGATGGTATGTTTGTGGAGCTAATAAAGCCCATACTTACAAAGGTTCACCCTTGTACAATCGAAGAGGTCCGTCACAGCACCCAGAAAGAACGAAGGATCATAGATACCCTGGAACCCGTAATGGCAGGACACAAGCTTGTCATAGACCCAGAGGTCATCAAAAGCGACTTTAGAACAGCTCAGGAATACTCACAGGAATCATCTTTAAAATACCAGCTAATCTACCAACTAAGCAGACTTACAAGAGACAGAGGGGCTATTACACACGATGACAGACTGGATGCCCTCAGTATCGCTATTGCCTACTGGACAGAACAAATGGCACAAGATGCCTCCCAAAAGATGGATGACAGAAAAGAAGAATTACTTCGAGACGAGCTACAGAAGTTCCAAGATAGCTTCCATAAGGCCCGAGGATCCTCTGTGAGAGGTCCTAACTGGCTCTGAGGGTCAGCACACTAGAACACACCTAAACCCTTTCAGAATCTAAATACGGCTCATTATGGCAAAACAACCAAAATACAGACCCCTAGAGGTGCTTATTGGAGGACATAGGTTTGCCATCGAATACAAACAGATGGAAGACTATGGAGTCCTACACTTTGAAAAGAGAACAATCTCCATCAGAAAGAACCTCAGTGAAGAAGACACTTTAGACACTATTCTCCATGAGGTTGTTCATGCTTGTTTTGCCCTCAGTGGTATTGGCTACTTGCTTGATAATGACAACCTAGAGGAAGCACTAGTCAGAGCTGTGGAGAACTTGGTTGTTCCTACATTCAAAAAAGAACACACTTCTTACCTTAAACAAAAAGAGTAAAAATAAAATTACATTTACCTGTTGCCATATACGGTGCCGCCGATAAGGCCCCCTATAAGTACACTATTAGTTATCCAAGGGTCAAATCTTAATCATCCTGACCGTTTGTGTAACAGAGAACAAATTGCATGTGTAATAGAGAACAAATAAAGAAATAAAAATAACAAAGAAAAGAAAAGGAGGGATGTTTGTTTTTGTTTGTTAATATTATTCTATCTATGGATACAAACATAGGTAACTATTAGTACACTATTAGTAAGGACATACATCAAAACATATTTCCTACTTAAATATGGCTATTGAAAGATCAGGAGAAAAGTTCTCTGGATACAACAAACCAAAGAGAACTCCAGGACACAAAACTAAGTCACATGCTGTCTTAGCTAAATCAGGATCCACAATAAAACTCATTAGGTTTGGACAAAAGGGTGTCAGTGGTGCAGGTAAAAACCCAAAGACCCCAAAGGACAAAGCCAGAAGAAAAAGCTTCAAGGCTCGTCATGCAGCCAACATAGCCAAAGGAAAACTCTCAGCAGCCTATTGGGCAAACAAAGTAAAATGGTAACAACTAAATACATATGAGCCTCTACGAGAACATCAACAAGCGCCGCAAGCTAGGCATTAGTAGATCCAAAAAGAACTCCACCATAAGCGATAAAGCATACGCAAATATGAAGGCTGGATTTCCTAAGAAGAAAAAGAAAGCTGCTAAAAAGAAGACAGCTAAAAAGAAATACTAAACTAGGGTTGACCAATAAAGTTTTGCTGCTAAACAGCACTCATACAACGGGTTCCCTAAGTCCCTTCATTGCAGGTTTTCTTTGTTTTTCCCTGTTTTGAAAACTTAGGGAACCCCTTTTTAACTCCATGAAACAAAAACTAACAATGCTCGCAATGGGATCACTTCTTGTGTCCTCTTGCTCAACCCTGGATCTTGGTGGCTCTTTTCCAGTGCCCCTCACAGATCCACCAAAAGACATCGCTGTAGAACTAGAAGTGCGCCCTATGCCTCCTAAGCTAAACGCTGGGATTGACTTGGTGCCTTCCAAGAAGGACTAAGAGGTCTTTTACAAAGGATACCAGTAGTCTCTTCTTTATGTGTGAACAGGCAACTTCCTATAGGAGAGCTACTGGTGTCCTTTTGAAGTTTGGTATAAAAATCTGAAGGGGTATACGTATATAGCGGCGAGCCAGAATCCCCCCGC
>TARA_R100000231_G_scaffold76526_1_pt1 | contig 11741 bp, 5 predicted proteins | sample TARA_R100000231 | Tara Oceans TARA_R100000231 (sample SAMEA2620565) | marine metagenome | biome: marine biome (ENVO:00000447); feature: surface water layer (ENVO:00002042); material: "saline water (ENVO:00002010), including plankton (ENVO:xxxxxxxx)" | depth 5 m | reverse complement strand
ACTAGAAAAACTACATGAAAAGGTTGACAAACTCTTTGAGGTAAAGTAAAATAGAGTATAATTATGGGTAAAAAAAATAAAAGAAAAAATAAGTATAAATCAACATATAAATCTGTAAGAAAAGATTATAGGAATGGTGGAAGAGTACAATTAAAACATGGAGGCAGACCAAGTCAATCCGAATTTATAGGTAAAAATGGTGAATTTAATTCAGTAGCTTATCAATCTGCTTTAGATGCATGGGCTTCAGACCCAGAACATACTACTGGAACTGGTGATGGAACTGGGGGTGGTAATAACTCTGGTGGTAATAACTCTGGTGGTAATAACTCTGATGGTAATAATACTTCTACTGGAGGTGCAACAGACCCTAATAGAGATACAAGAGTTGAAGCAACAGGACAAAGAGCAGAAGAATTAGCACAAGGTTTAATGGATTTAGGACCTGCTGCTGTTATAGACCCACCTCAACCTATAGAAAGAAAAGATACTGAAGTAGATGCAACTGACCCTAATTTTTATATGCAAGGTCAATATGATGCTGGAACTCAAGGTGTAGATAGAAAAACTGAAACAGTAGCTACCGATACTGCTAATATAGCTACAATGCCTGATGAAAGAGATACTAGAGAAGCAGGTATTGAAAGAACTAGAGATTTTACAACTACAGCAGAACAAACTAGAGCAAGAGGTGTTGACCCAGTAGCTGAACAAACTTTAACAGACCAAAGAGATTTTGCAACAGCACAACCTTTACAAGGTTCTACTGCTTCAACAGTAGAAGGAGTATTATCTGAAGGTGCTAAAGTACAAGATGTAGATGGAAGACCTATTGCTCAAGTTTCTCCTACTGCTGATGCTGAAAAAGAAACTAGAAAGGCAATACTAGATACAGCAGCTATAGGTAAAGAAGCTGCTGAAATTTCTGAAAAAGCTTTAGATATTATAGGTTATGATGTACAAGAAAGAAGACAAGTAAGAGGTACTGCTGCTAAAGGAGCTGCTGCAGAAGTAGTTGCAGCAACTGCTAATATACCTTCTGATATTGCTGCTGCTATTGTAGAAGACCCTGCAAAAGTAGAAGCTCAGTTAGATACTCAACCTGTAGAAGTAACTGCAGCTATTGCAGCTTTACCTTCAGAAGCTTTAGTATCTTCACAAATGGAAACATTACTAGCTGGTATAGAGGATGGTAAAATACCTGTATGGGCTAGACCTGCTGTAGATGCAGTTAATCAAAGTATGTCTGCAAGAGGAATGTTACCTTCAACAGTTGGAAGAGATGCTTTATTTAATGCTGTAATACAAAGTGCTTTTCCGATAGCACAATCTAATGCACAAGCTTTACAAACTAGAGCAGCACAAAATTTAACAAATCAACAACAGGCTAATTTATCACAAGCTACACAACAGCAACAAATTAGATTAGCTAACTTAGCAAATAGGCAAACTTCTGCAAGTCAAACAGCACAGTATGCTCAACAAATGGCTACATTACAAAGTCAATTTGGACAACAAGCAGTATTAGCTAGTGCTCAACAAAGACAACAAACAGAAATATTAGATTTACAAAATAGACAACAAGCTGCTGTTTTAACTGCTCAAAATCAACAACAAATAAATGTTCAAGAGTTAGGTAATGAGCAACAAATTGAAGTTGCAAACTTACAAATAGAAGCTGCTGAAGCTGCTGCTGACCAAACTGCAGAAAATCAAAGACGATTAATTGAAATGCAAACTGCTGCAGATTTTATGTCTAAGAATGCTGCGTTCAAACAAGACATGAATAAAGCTAATTTAAGTGCTGAACAGCAAATTAGGTTAGCAAATTTATCAGCACAAAATCAAGCTGAAGCTCAAGAGTTAAGTGCAGCTCAACAAACAGAGTTAGCAAACTTAAACAAAAGAATGCAAGTTAATATTCGTAATGCTGAGTTAGCTCAACAAATGGGAATGTCACAACTTTCATTTGACCAAAATCAAGCTATGCAAAATGCTCAAACAATTGCTAATATGGACATGGCTAAATTTAGTACAGCACAACAAGTTGAATTAGCAAATAGTAAGTTTATGCAAACTTTAACAATTGAAAACATGAACTCAGAACAACAATCTATTATGCAAGAGGCAACAGCTTTAGCACAATTAGATGTTGCTAATTTAGGAGTAAGAGAAAGACTACAAGTAGAAAGTGCTAAAAACTTTTTAGCTTACGATATGGCTAACTTAGATGCTAAACAACAAACAGTAATTTTAGATGCACAGCAAAGACAACAAAGAATGTTGACAGACCAAGCTGCATTCAATGCTGCTGAACAATTTAATGCAGCTAGTGAAAATCAAAGAGACCAATTTATGATGCAGTTAGCAAGTCAAATGGAGTTAGCAAATGCATCTACTATAAATAATATGAAGCAATTTAATTTACAAAATCAAAATGCTGCAGAGGCTAGAAGAGTTGGTAATGATTTACAAGCAGAAATTATAGAAGCTCAATTAGCAACTGACGTATCTAAATATAATACAGAAAAAGATTTTGCTAGAGACCAATTTAATTCTCAACAACAAACAGCAATTGCTCAAAGTAATGTTGAATGGAGAAGAAAAGCTAATACTGCTGATACTGCAGCTTTTAATGCAGTTAATCAACAAAATGCACAAAATGCATTTAATTTAACAGCAGCAGCAAATAATTTTTTATGGCAAGAATTAAGAGATGAAGCACAGTTTGATTTTAGTAGATGGGATAATGACCAACAAAGAAAAGCATCATTACTTATAGCTGCTTTAGGTAATACTGATGGTGTTAATAAAAAAGACCATTGGGCTAATAATATAGATGGTATTGCTACTTTATTTGATGGTTGGTTAAACTAGGAGAACAAATGGGAAAATTAAGAAAAATAGGTAAAAAGATAGGTAGTAAATTTAAAAAGATTGGTAAAAGATTAATGAAAGGTCTTGGAAAAGTTGCAAGAGCTTTTGGTAAACTAGGACCTCTAGGAAGTATTGCATTATCTTTTATTATTCCCGGCATGGGAGGTTGGCTAAGTAGTTTAGCTGGTGGTAATTCTTTTCTTGCACCTGTTGCTAATGGATTATTAAAAGCTAGTAAAGTTGTATCTAACGGAGTTGGTAGAGTATTCAATAGAGTAACAGATGCAGTTGAGTGGAGTATGAATGCAGTAACTAAACCTTTTATGCAAGAAGGAGCTAGAGGTGCAGGTAGTGCTTTTAGAGATTGGGTTAGTAATACTACATCAGGTTTTATTGATAAATCAACTGCAGGAGTAAAAGAAGCTGCAAAAGAATTAAATTTAAATCCAGATGATGTTATGAGTGCTATTGATAATAATTTAACAACTGCTGAAGAAGTTAGAAAACAAGCATACCCTGATTTATTTAAAGAAAAAGTTAAAAAAGAAAGTACAGGATTAACAAACTTAAAAGTTGCAGAAAGTCCAGATAAACCTAGTATATTTGCAGAAGGAGATTATGATTCATTCAAAGCTAAAGCAAAAGATAGTAGAGAATTTGATGTTTACAAAAAGATAAGACCTGTACAAAGAGCAGGAACTGATATGATAGCAGAAGATGATGCTTTATTAGCTGCTCAAGAACAGCAAAGAGAACAAACAAGAGCATACTTTACGGCTCAAGCTGATTCAAATTTATATGATAATTCACAAGACACTAGGATAGCATATTATGATTTTAATGCACCTGCTAGTGATGAAGATGAATTTAGACTTATAAATTCTTATAGTGGAATTTTAGTAGGAGGATTAGGATAATGGAAGCTAGTAAAGGTATACCTGCTTCTTTACAAGAAGTTTTATTTGAAGGACCAGTTCCCGGTGAGTCTTTAACAAAAGACCCAAACGAAAGATATCCTTGGGAAGGACCACCTAGATATACAAGTGTAAAAGAAGCACGAGAAAAAATATTTTTACAATTATTAGAGCCTAATAGATTAAAAAGTTTACAACAACTATTATCTAATGGAGTTTCTGTAAATGCACTTGCTATTAGTTTATTAAAAGAAGGATTTCAAAATGGTGCAATAAATCCAGATTTAATGTTAAACTTATTAGAGCCAACAATGGTTATGATTACAGCAATTGCAGAAAAATCTGGAATAGAACCTATTATTGAAGGTGAAGGTACTATAGATGAAGAAGATGATGAAGAAGATGCTAAAAGAGTTATTGCAGAATCTAGAGGTATTATTCCTGAAAGAGGTGGATTTAATAGAGCAAAGGTTATAAATATTCAACCTATGTCAGTCGGTAAAGATATAAAAGCTCAACTTGATAATTTAAATGTAGCAAAAGTAAAAGAAAGTTTATTACAAAAAAGAAATACTAATAGAGATAGTTTACTAAGTAAAGGAGAATAGAATGGCAACTGATTTAGATTTAGGTAATATTGATTTAAATAATATAAGTCTAGAAGATTTAGGTAGTTCTTTATTATCTAGACAACAAAAAATTAATGAAGAAAATCAAAGAAGAGCTAAGAAACAACAAAGAGTAGCTAATGCTCTTGCAGTATTAGGCGTTGGTCAAAAGATTTTTAAAAATGCTTTAGATAATAGACTAAAAGAAATAGATAATTTACAATTATTTGAGTTGCAAAATAATGAAGAGCAGTTTAAAAGAATTAGAGGTATGGCTAATATTCTTCAAAACTTTGATGAAGATAAACTAAAAGCTTTAGCAGGTCCTAATCAAGAATGGGCTACCATGTCAGAAGATGAAAGAGTTGCAGCATATATGAATAGTCCTTATGCAGATTTATTAAATACTTCATTAGGTCAATCAATTGATAATGCTATTGAACAAGGTAATATATTTGATGATTTTAATGCATTTAAAAGTAACAAAGAATTATATAATCCACTAAGGCAAAAAGCTTTAGAAAATACTGTTAGGTTTTATTTACAAGGAAATAAATATAAAGAGTTTGGTACTGAACTTGAAAGTTTATATGGTGCATCTGGCGTAACTTTTAAAGACAAAGCATCTATGCTTGAAAAAGCAATGTCTTTAACTCCTCATGAATTAACTAAACTAGAAAGAACTTTATTTGAAAAAGAAAAACAACAGTATAGAAATGTTGGAGTATTCCAAGGTATAAAACATGCATTTGAAAAAGTAGGAAGAAAACAATCAGAAAATGGAGGTATTAATTTATTTAGAGAAATTACTCCTGAAACTGTATATGGAAATTTAGATGAAAAAATAAGTGCTTTAGACATCACAGCAAATTTAACTAATTCAGTCAGGGATGAAATGGCTAGAATTAAAGGTACAGATAAAGAATCTATAGCTATCTCTTCTGCTGATGAGCAAGGGCAAGTTGCTATGGCACAGTATATTTCACAATTTGCTGTAGATTCTGCTACTGGTGTTAGATATAATGAAGATTCAGCATATGGTGAATTATTAAAAATGTCTGGTAAAAAAGGTAGATATAACGATTTTTGGAATGATATAAGTGAAGATACTATAGAAGGTCCAACAGCAATTAGAGATGCTTTAGCTTTAGATTATTTATTTTTAGAAAAACCTGAATTAGCTGAAGCTATTTATGCATCTAAGTATGAACAACTATATGGTAAACCAGCAGATGAAATGGCTTTAAAATTATTTAAATCTAATTTTAGTGATGAAGTTTATAGAAGACAATTTGCTGCTATGGTAATGGGTGGTGAAGGTTTTAAAGTTATAAATAGAGGTTGGGGTAATCGAGGAAAAGAACATTATGATGGTACAGGTTTAGTAGGTAATATACAAAGAAAATATTCTTATGATAGCTTTGCAGGAATGTTACCTGTAATTAGACATGATGGTGTTGATACTCCAGCCGAATCACAAACAAATGAGTATGCTATGAATGACGATTGGAATAAATTAAATTCTAATCAACAAGAACAAATATTTGATGCTCATTATAAAAACATAATGCAGTCTGACTTAAAAGATAGTGACAAAGAAAGATTAGTAGAAAATTTATTTGTTAATGTAAATCATCCTAAAGGATATAATGTTGATGATTACAGAGCAGAACTAAGTAGTAGTTTTTATAGTCCAGCATCAGGTTTTGGTATGTTTGAAACTGGTGCTCAAAGAAGAGCAAGAGAAGTTGAAGCAAGAAAATTAGGAGCAAGTAGTGAATTTGTTACTGGTGAAGATAAAAAAATAGAATCATTAAAATCTATAGTTAATACACTTTCTAATGCAGCAGAAATAGATGAAGAAGCATTAAATGATGCAGAGTTTGATTTATTCCAAGCACAACTTAATTCTAGACCTGAAGAAATATACCCAGATAATCCGGATTTAATTTCTTTTATATATGAAGAAGAAGGATTAGGTAAAAGAAGAGCTAGAATAGGTGTTCAAAATGCTAGAGTATATAAAGATAGTGTAGGAATTTTAACTGTTGGCGTAGGACATGCATTACAATATAGAGATAAAGATACAGGAGAGATTCATTGGTCTAAACCAGAATATAGCCAATATAAAGAAGGAGATGAAGTATCTACTAAAAAAATTAAACAATGGCTTATAGACGATGCTAGAGGTGCTGAAGCAGATGCTACACAGGTTTTATCAGAAAAAGCTCCACATTTATTAGATGACAAAGAAGCTATGCTTATGTATTCAAGTTTCTTTTATCAATTAGGTATGACTAATGCACTTACATTTAAAAAGCATTGGGCAGCTTTAGAAAACCAAGATTACGAAACTGCTGCTAATAATATTTTATATAACTTTAACGAAGATGGAAGTATAAAAAATAAAACAACATTCCATAAACAAACTTCAGAAAGAGCAAATAGACTTGCAGATTTTATAAGACAATTAGATTAACATATGAGTAGATTTATAAAAGAAGCTTATGAAGAGCTTCTTCGTGATAGAACTAAACCAAAAGAAGAAGATACTAACTTTTTATTAAATGCTTATAATTCAATTGATTCTAAACCAGCCACACCTAGCCTAATTCCCGGCTATCAAAATCTAGAAGAGCTAGACAAAAAAATACAAAAAGATATAACTCCTGCTTCTATGAATTATAGAAAAATGAGTTTAACTGAATTGTCAAAAGACCCAGAGTTTCAAACAAGAGCTGACAGATTTTTATCTAGTATCGGTAGTAACGAAAATATATTTGAGTATCTAAGAGATTCGGATTTTAGTTTATCTAGTGCTATGGTTCGTTCTTTTGAAACAGGTAACTGGACTGACGAAGAAAAAGAAGACTATGTATATTTAAGAGATAAATTTAATAATACAGAGTTAAGAGGCTTTAAAGAAAAGTTTGGTTTAGTTAAAGATGCTACAGTTGACCTTTTATTAGACCCTTTAAATATAGTAGCTGCTCTCTTTGCTATTCCTTCTGGTGGTGCTACTGTAGCAGGAAGAGCTGCTATTGGTGAAGCTGTTAGAAATAATGTAAAAAGATTAACTAAAGCTAAATTACAAGATGCTATAACTAAAGAAACTGCAAAGTCTTATGGACTTTACGGTGCTACTGAAGGTATGGCATGGAGTGGATTACATAATTATTTTATGCAAGACATGGATGTTGATTTAGGTGTAGCTCAAGACATTGATTATAAAAATGTATTATCAACTACAGCTTTAGGAGGTCTTATAGGTGGTGGTATAGGAGCAGGTTTAGGTGCAGGTGTAGGAAGATATTATGGTAAAGACAAATTTTTAGATAAAGAATTTAAATTTGTAAGAGAAGAAAATATTGATTATGTAGGACCTTCAACTAGAGAATTAGAATTAGCTAAATTTGAAACCGATAGAGTTTTATATGCACTTGATGATGAACAATATGAAGATATGTTTTTTAATGTAACTGATGATGCACCAATTTATAATAAAGATGGAGTGCCTATAAATCCACAAACAAATAAACCTTATGCACATGTTGGTGAAAAATTAGAAAAATATAAAGCAAAAGGTATACACCAATTGAATTTTTTATTGGCAAAAACTATAGGTAAACCAACAACAGAATTTTTAGATATAGCTGAAAAATCTCCAACTTTACAAAACTTTTTAAGAAGTTTAAGATATGATTATGATGTAGGAATTAAAACTTTAGGTCAAAGAAGTAATAAAGAAGTTACACTAACAAATGGTCAAACTACAGTAAGAACATACGGAGAAGCTATAGGAGAATACTTTGGTAGATTTCATTATGGTTTAGCTAAATCATTTAATAATTTATATAAGACTGGATTTCAAGCTAAAATATTACAAGAACAAAATGATAATTTATTAAAACTATTAAGAGATGAAAATCTTGGTAGAAGATTTGAAGTTCAAGGCACAGATGCATTATCCATAGGTAAAGAATATAAGGGTATATTAATAGATGATGATATTGCAAATGCATACTTTGGAGTTAAAACTATATTAAATGATATTTATGACGAAGCATTAAGTTTAGGTTTGTTTAGAAAAGGGACTTTAAATAAAGGAGGATATTTTCCTAGATTATTTAACTACTCTGCTTTAGAAAAAGATTTTGGATTAGGAACAGATAGTAAGTTTAAAAAAATATTAATTGACTCTGGACATGCTGACCCTACAAATGAAAAACAAATGTTTAAAGCTAAAGATGCAGAAGGTAATGAAATACTAGATGCAGAAGGTAAACCTTTATTAGTTAGTAAGTATGATGATGAAGGAACGGACATGCAAAGTTTTGGTAGAAATTTTGCTAGAGAAGCTTCTAATGCGAGAAAAATTAATGTTGAAGATTTAACTCCAGAAGAATTAATTAAAGCACAAGAATTAAAAGCTGATGCAATTATTCAAGACATGCTACAATATAAATATGTGCCTTTTGAATTAAGACAAAAAGGTAGAGGTGACTCTAACGGATATTTTCAAGCTAGAAGATTTAGAAATATTAAAGATGATGACATGGCTGAATTTTTAGAAGGCAATGTTCAAGATGTTTTAGAACAATACACCACTAACATAGCTCAATCTATGGCTCGTAAAAAATATTTTGGTGCTACTTTAGGAGAATTTGATTCTAATATAGTTAGTCAAATTATTCAAGAGTTAGGTGGTGGTGATGAAGCAAATAAAATAGGTGATAAAATTAGAGATGTTTTTAAACAAGTTACAGGTATAGAACAGTATAAAAATACTTTAATTGGTAGAAATAAATTTGCACAAGCTGTATCTGACTGGGGTAAACTTAGTCAGCAAATGGCTCACTTACCTCTTGCTACTTTATCAAGTATTACTGAACCGTTTATTCTTTTAACTCGTGTAGGAACTCATGAAGTTCCAGAAACCATAGGAACTATTGCAAAGTCTTTAGTAAGTGAAGGTAAAAATGTAATAGATAGAACTATTAAAAGTATAAAAAGAATTGGTACTGGCGATATAAAAACTGTTAAAGAAGCTAAAGCTAAAGGATTACAAAAAGGTTTTAGAGATTTAGAAGATTGGCAATGGCAAGAATTATATCAAACTGGACTAGCTCTAGAACAATCTGTACAAGAAAGAATAGCTGGACTTGCTGGTGAAGCTTTACATGGTTCTACATTCTTTGGAGCATTTACAGTTAAAGAAGCACAGAATGCTTTCTTTAAATCTAATTTATTAACACAATGGACTAAAGCTGTACAGTTAGCCTCCTTTACTACTGGTAAAATGTTAATTAGAAATAGAGCTAGAGATTTAGCAAAACATTATGATGGTAGTGCTAAGATAAGTAAACAAAGAGTTAAATATTATGAAGGTCAATTAGATGAATTAGGTATAAATCCTAACGAAGCTATAGATTGGTACAGAAGGTCAATAGATTCAAGTGGAGAGTTTAATCCAAATCAAGCTAAAGGATTATTTAATCCTAGAAATAAAAGACAAGCTAATTTACAATTAATGCAACAAGACTTTTACAAAAAAAATATTATAGGTGGAGCTAATAGATTTACAAAAGAAGTTATTCTTAATCCAAGTGCTGCAGAAGCTAATAGACCATTATGGTTTTCTAGTCCCGGTGGTTCTTTACTTACACAGTTTGCTGGTTATCCTACAGTATTTAACAATACAGTTTTAAAAAGATTTGTTAGAGAAAGTATAAATTATCCTGCATTAGTCGGAACATCTAAAGTTTTACCAACTATAATATTAATGACTGGAGTTGCTCATGTTGGTAATTTAATTAGAAGTAACGGACAATCTACACAAGACTATGAAACAGGAGCAGATTTACCTGCTGGTATAGTATTGATGGATGCTGTAAGAAGATGGGGAGGTATGGGACCTGTTGATTACGTAAATAGATTTACATCAGAATTTAGCGAAAGAAAATCTGGTAATATATCTGCTTTTTTAAAAATGATATCTGGTCCATTAGGTCAAGATGTTATAGACTCTATTGCATATAGAAGAGGACTTATAGAATTAGGAGCAACTAATTTACCTTATTATGGTGCTTATGATATATTTTTTGGTGAAGGAACTAGACAATCTTTAAGAAAACGTGCTAGACAATTAGATAAAGGTATACTTATTCCTGAAGAAGAAGAAAATAAAAACATAAATCTATTTGGTTCTGGTCCTATTACTGGTAGAAGAAAAAATGAACCAAGACTTTTTTATGACAGAGGTGGTATAGTTAAAAATGTACCTAATGTAAAAGACGAACCTGATGAAAGAGTTGACAAACGCACAGGTCGAATGTATAATAGTACTTCAGAGTCTGCACAAGACTTATCAGATAGAGAACTTAAAGGTCAAATGGAAGGATTAGGTTTAAGAGAACCTTATGTGCTTGGTGGTTTAGCAAAAGCTTTAAGTAAAACAATTAAAGGTAAACAAAGAAGTAGTAAAAAATTAAGAAAAAATTATTTAAATCCAAACTATTTAGAAACCTTAAAACCTAAATCAGTTAAAGCAGCTTCTCAATCTAAGTTTAATATATCTGCAAAAAATGTTTATGATTTATTAATGGATGGACAAATTACTATTAAAGAGGCTGAGATTTATTTAAAAGATTATGGATATAAAAATGAAACTATTAAAAAAATAGTTAGAAGTTTTAAAGAAATTGATTACGGGCTTGGTGATGATTTTATAAGCTATAGAGAACCTTTTATGGTTGGTTCTTTAGTGCGACCATGGAAAGTAGCTGTAAAACAAACTTTTAAAAAAATTAAAAAGATAGGAGATGATTTCGATAAAAATTTTAAAGATATTAATGCAAAAAAAGATTTTAAATTAAATAAAGACAAAAAAATGAGAGATTATTTAGAAAAATTATCAGATGAAGAACTTTTTTATTTAGAACATTATTTAACTCATGATGAACCTTTAGTATATTTACCTTTAAATGATATATATTATGGAAAATTATTAGACAAATTAACTCCTACAAGGAATTAGAATTATGAATATAGAATTATGTAAAGCTGAAATAAAAAGACACGAAGGTGAAGTGTTAGAAATATACATGGATAGTTTAGGCTATAAAACTCTTGGTGTTGGACATCTTTGTCAACCTAACGACCCTGAATATACTTGGGAAGTTGGTACTCCTGTTTCGCAAGAAGTAGTAGATATGTATTACGATAGTGATTTTAATAAACATTTATTAGAAGCTATGCATGTCGTAGGTGAAGAAGATTTTAAAAACTTACCAGAAGATATACAACGAGTTATAGTTAATATGTGTTTTAATTTAGGTGGTAC
>TARA_R100000231_G_scaffold50965_4_pt1 | contig 11776 bp, 18 predicted proteins | sample TARA_R100000231 | Tara Oceans TARA_R100000231 (sample SAMEA2620565) | marine metagenome | biome: marine biome (ENVO:00000447); feature: surface water layer (ENVO:00002042); material: "saline water (ENVO:00002010), including plankton (ENVO:xxxxxxxx)" | depth 5 m | reverse complement strand
ATCCGAATAACCCACAGGCCTTGCCTATAGAAGAACCTACAAAAAAAACTACCATCTCTGAAACCTACTATTTAAAGGCGTTCTAGCCTTATAAGGAATTATGCTCTGAGGTTTATCATCAATCCATATATCTATTTTAATATTTGCATTTCTTACAGCTTCAAGTTTTGATTTTGTAGCATATATTATTGGTATGCTCATATCTTCCCTTATATCATCTGCTATTTCCTTATATCTTTTAGTAACACAATAAACATTGTGTCCAGCATCAACAAACATATTAATAATTTTGTTCCATAACTTTTTATCTAAAGTAAATGTATCATCATAATCAATAGCTATATTCATTACTTTGCACTCTTTATGGCCTTGTTGAACTGCTTGGTGAAGTTTCGTGGATACATATTCATAGAGTAGTTTTCTGCTATCTTGAAGAATGGAAACTTAATCTCATAGTTGACACTCTTCTCAAAACCAATCAACAGTTTGATAGTCCTGTTCTTATGTCTTTCATATACACCTTCTACACCACCAATATCAGCAAAGAATTGATTTTGTTTTTTTATTAATCCTTTGCGTTTGCCTGGTATGTTGCCAAACTTATTAAGACTAATGTTCTTCTCAAATGGTACAGGTATGTTTTTACCAGTTGTTCGCATACCACCAAACACCTGGTATTGCATAAACTCATTTGCCCACTCTACAAAACCTAAGACACCAGTTAATGTTTTCTTATTAGCAAATCTTCTAAAAAAGGCTCTCTTAGTTTGTGGCCTTGGATTCTCTAGTTTGGCTTCCATTTGTTTTGCCATCTCTCTATCTAATCCTTTATCTTTAAAACCTCTACCAATGCCCAGAGTTTGATTGATGGCCATAGCAGATGCAAAAGGTATTTGCTTGCGAACCTTGCCACTTATAAACTTCTTAAACTCTGGAATATTATTTTTAACTTCTAATTTCAAAACTTTCTCCATATAGATTTATTTGCAAACTTTAAACCAAACTCTTTTGCTTTTCTCAGCACACTTGATTGAGATACACCAAGAGATCTGGCTGCATCATTGCTAGATTTACCATTGCTAATTAATTCTTTTAGTTGTTTCTTTGTAATATCTTTTGCCTTCATAAATTAAATAATGCCATCATCTTTCCAGGCCTTATCTATCTTAGCAATCTCTTTGGCTATATCCAGACCTATCTTGGAATAACCCATTGCATCTAAAAAGCTATCTTGATGATCTGGATTATTATAAGCTCTCAAACTTTTCATAACCATAAACATTGCGATCACCTGGTTAGTAGAGATTGTTTTACCAATCATCTGGGAATATATAACTGCTAATGAGCTAAAAAAGCTAAGTGGATTACCATAGTCCTTACCCTTCTGCTCAATCGTTTTATCTATATCTATCATTTATTTCTCCTTATTAATTCGTTCATACATTTTTGTTTGAGTTTTGGTTTTGTTTTTTCATTAGCAACAATGTTTGCCAATACTATAGATGGTGCTGATCTTAGATAGTAATGCACTGTTCTAACCTTGCCTGTTCTCTTATCTCTTACCTTTTCTGAAACTTGATATTTACTTGGCATAAGTTATTTCCTCAATAGTTGCATCAAATGTATTTAATGTTTCTCTAAATTGTCTGAGATCTTTTGGAATACATCTAAGCAATTCCTCGATGCTTATGTATGAAATATTTTTACCAGGTGCTTTTACTTTTTTTACAGCTTCTAGATAATCCTGATTCTCAAATACATAATAAACATGATCATCAACAGCAAATACTTTTACCCAGGGATCTAACTTTTTTATGTTATGTTTATCTATTTCAGTAAAAGCAGCAGCGTATGCCCTGTTTAGCATTTGAGCCATTTCTAATTTTTTATGTAGATCCATGCCAATCATTGCTTGTTCAAATAATTCTTTTGCTCTTTTAAACTTCTTAACAAATCCAGGATCAAACAAAATATCTAATACTTTAAATCCTCCATATTGTTCTTTTATTATTCTTTCATTTTTTATTAAGTTGCCTATGTAATGATCTAAAGCAGCTACAAGTTTTCTATCCTCAGTTTGGTTTTTTTTCATCATCATTCTTGATTTGGTTTTGGTTGCTTAGAAAAGCAAACCAAACCAAAGCAGTAAGTATTGATCAAAACTAAAAACAAAGTCAAAACCAAAGCAAAACCAAAGTCATACCAAAGCATCAAAATACCTCACTATCCCACCTTTTAGATTGATATGCTCCCTTCTCCTTATCGTAATGAATTAAATCTGCATCTCTTAAATCTGTAAGCCTTGTTTGTAATGTATTCTTTTTGATATCCATATATGCTGCAAGAACAGTTGGAGTTATCCAGATGTTTACTGGATTATTCTTATCCTTTTCTAATTGGTAATTCTCTATTGCTCTGATGGTTTCTTCTCTTTTCTTTGTAAGCCTTTTATCTTTAGGCAGCTCCTCTGTCTGCTCAAGGATTCCAGATCTCATATTTTTCATCTTTAAGAGTGGTGATATTTCAGTAAATTTAAAATTTAGTGGATCTATGGCCATACCATCTTTGACTAAAGTTTGTGACATCTGGACATACATAACATCATCAGCATCCTCTCTTACAACCTTGAACTCATAATCTAATGCAGCTGGCAGTACAGAAGATCCCCTGGATCTTGTACCAACTCCATGACCTGTATGGTGAACTATAATTATTGAAGCGTTAAATTCTTCTTTGATGGCATCAATTCTTTGTATGTACTTGTTCATATCTGAGGTGCTATTTTCATCTCCACCACCAAAAGTTCTGGCCAATGTATCTAATACAATTGCACCAATAGATCCGTGAGTAGATTCCATATCTCTTAAAACATCTAGCAGATGTTTGTAATCATCATCATCTAATATTCTTGCACCTCTATTTGATATTAACAGCGGAGCTGCTGATAGATCTCTGGCAAAACCTTGCTGGTAAGCTACAAATCGCCTGGAGATAGAAACATTACCCTCACCAGCTATATAAGCAACTGTTGTTGTTTTACTTGGTTTACCATAAAAATCTTTACCAGTTGCAATTGAACAGGCCATAGCAATAGCAATAAATGATTTACCACTTTTAGGTTTACCAAAAATGCTTGCAACAGATCCTCTCTCAATGACTGAATCAATAAGCCAATCAGGTTCTTTCATTGATGAAACAATTTGATCAACTGTCAGAAACTCTAAAGATCCTCTGGCAGCTCTAAGTGGATAGTCTTTTGCATAATCTAAAAACTCTTCTGTATCAGCGAATATTTCTTTTTCAGCTGCATCATATAAATCATCCTTTTCTAATAATTTTGGATGTGGCTTTATTATCTGGACATTGCATCCATGTTTTCTTAAATATGCCTGGATCTCTGTTGCTGCCTTTATGCCTGGAGTATCTTTATCTGGATAAATTAAAACTTCCCTTTTATAGAGTTTTGACCAGTCAGACTTAGACCATGATCCAGCTCCACCATGCCAGCAACAAACATCATATTTATAAAAGCGTTTACAACCTAAAGCTGCCTTTTCACCTTCATTAATTATTATAGGTTTATCCAGGTAATTTTCTTCTGCATAAATTGGTAGTAAACCTTCTGGCCTTTTCATGTACCACTTATCATCAATAAGTGTAAATGGTGCATATTTCATTTTAATCTTATGACCTTCTGGGAATCGCATAACCCAGAAGTTAGGTGCATATCTTAATTTAACAATTGCTTCTTTATAGAGATTGTTCATTTGCTCCCTGGAAAATGCTAGACCAGTGTCAACTGACTTTTTATGAGAATCTTTATCAGTTGAACTTCTGGTAGCCATATCAACATGGCCACCTTCTATTTGAGGAGCTGACAATACTGGTCTAGCTATTCCAAAATCTTTCAGCACATCATCTATCTCAAGACCATGCTGCTGAATGAGCCAGGTGATTCCTCCACCTTCACCCAGCTCAAAATCGTAAACAGTTCCACTGCTTACATTAAAAACGAATGATCCCTTAGATCCATATCTCCACTCCTCAGTTGTTTTGCTTTTTGGTTCTCCCTTTAGCTTTAAAACAATGTCTGGAGCTATGTGTTTCCAATCCAGATCATTCACTAGAAAGGTATATCCTCATCAGGTTTTTTAGTTTCAACTTCAAGCTCTTGATCTGGCTTTATCTGCTCTAAATACCACTTTGGAGTTTGGAAATCATCTGGCCTTTTTGCAAAGCCTTTAAATTCAAAGATTGGTATTGATGATTGTATGTCTTTTGGTTTTTCACTTTTAACATAAGTTACAACTGGCAATTTGCCCTCTTCACATCCATCTATAACAATTGGATGTATAGATTTAAAAGGCAATGTTTGCATCATGCCCTGGAAGCCTTGCAGCTCTCCCCAAGAATGTGACCTCCAAATCAACGGATCTTCATGCCCAGCTAGTTTTATATAACAGCTAAAAGCTCTCTTCCATTCATCACCATCTGGCTTACCACTATCAACTGTTAATTTTTCATCCCAGCTGTAATGGTAAAAAGGTTGTTTGTTTTCCCAAAAACCCCAACCAGTGGCCAGTGAATGTATATCAATCATTACATCCTCAACCTTTAGCTCGATACCCTCATCTATACCACCTAGATACCATTTCTCTTTAGCTCCAGAATGTTTTAAAAATATTGGTTGCATATCATTTCCTTTTGGCATTTCTATTTCAAACTTCATTTTTATCTCCCTCTTTTGGTTTTTTTGCAAAGTCTTTTGCAAGGTAATTAAGTAGCATATTTAATAATGCACTTAACAGCTCATAGTGAGCCATAGACATATTAGCTATAGATGTTTTTTTTATTTCTATAGCCAGTGCCATATTTTCTAAAAAGGCTTTTTTATCGCCCTTATAATCATCAATAAAAATTTGTTTTCCATCAATGGTCACACTTCTTCTCGATGTATTACTAATATCAGCTATTGCTGATTCGTCTTTTTGGTTAGTCATTTTTCCCTCCTAATGAATGGTTGCTAAACCTAAGTTATAAAATTCAGTTTCTAATCTATCAATATTATTGTTGCGATATTCATAGAAACTATCGTGCTGTACTATCCCAAGTGCTGAACATCCTAAAAGATAATTCCTATATGAGATCATACAAAACTCGTTAAACTCTTCTGAGTAGATTCTTGGCATTTTTAACTATGGTTCTTCTTCTTTTGTAGATCTCAGATCTTGATGCGATATATGCAGTTTTTAGATCCAGGTTTTTCCTCTCTCTCAATTCTACAACATCCAAAGGAATCATAGTCATTAACTTATCACCTAAAGAAAACAACAAAACAGGAATCAAATTTGCATTAGCAGCATCCTTTTTTGCTATCTCCCATAAATCGTCACTAAAGTAATTGGCTTCTGTAACTTTAAACAAATCTAAGAACCTTCTGGATCTTCTTGCCTTACATCCATTGTTAGATTTATTTAATAAAAATTTGCTCATTTCTTTTCCATGCTTTCGTGAAGTTTTTGCATACGCTTAAACTCCTTTTCAAAATCATCAGAGTTCATTAGCTGATTGAACAATCTTACCAACTTCTTTTTTTTCTTATCTTTGCGTTTCTTTTCTATCAATTCTTTATCATTCATTTATAATTTCCTTGAGGGCATTTATTTCTTCCCCCCTCCGTTTGGTTGATTTGCCCTCACCTTAAATTTCAATGATTTATTTCTTATGGTGTAGGCTTCTTTAGCTGGTACAACTTTTTCTGGTTTTGCCTTGAAGTTTGTTTCACCCCAATCAACCTCATAATTTTTTGTTGTACCTTTTCTATGATTCCCCAGATGTTTCATTATTTGAGTTTGCATCTGATCAATCTCAACCTGGAAGGTTTTTATTTTTTCTTTTTTATCCAGTATAGATTCTATTAGTTGATCATCTTTACCAGGTAAACTTATGTTGATCTCCTCTTCGCAAGTTGCATACATCAATCTCGCATCATCAGAGTTCTGGGGAGTGTAATAATCCTCTTCATCAATTCTTCTATCAAAGTCTAATACTTTACTGGCCAGAACTTTGTAAAACTTTGGATCAGCTTCATAGATGTAATATCTAAGATCTGTTGAGTTATAAAGTATGGCTAGTATTCCAAACTTAGCATTAAGTATATTCATTGATGATTTTAGTTGTAATACACCAAGCCAGTTTGGTGGTGTATCAAAAGGATGTGCAATGCTGGTGCATTTACATTCCATGACTATCTGGCCATTAAGAACAATCTCATTTTTAGATTCTGGAATGTAAATACCTCTATCTGCATCTGCTTTTATTTTTCTATTAGTAGCGTAAGCAAGACCATCCAAAGATGCTTCTAGTGGCAGCGTTGGATGTTCAAATTTTTCAGTTAGATCTGTATTAACTTCATCTAGGCCTAACCTCTCAACAGCTTCTCCAAGTATTACAGGTTCTAAAAGATCTCCTGTTCTTTGTCTGTTGTTTTGCCATTGTTCTGGATAAATACCATTCCTGGCATCAATGGCAGTCTTTAGTGCCTGGTTAGGAGTTTGATAAGGTGATTCGTCAAAGATTATAGATATGATGCTTGATGTAGCTCTGTCATATCTTGTTAGTTTGCCAACCAAGATTAATCCTGGAATAGATAGTGAACAGCTACCAGGAATATGGCAGCTGTTATAAGAATAAAAAGATCCATCAATAGATTACCTGGTAATCATGCTTGTACTTAGCATCATCCATATCTTTGATGATATGTAGGTTACTTTGCCTTTTAACAATGTGCATTGTTATGTTGTGGCCAGCTGCTCTATCACATCTGGCCTTTGCATTATCTAGGCTTGTATAACTGCCAACATATAAGTTGCGGCCATACCTACCCATATCAGAAAAATACTGATACACATCAAATTTAGTTATTGGTTTAGTCATTTTTGCTCCTCCTGGTGTAAAACCAGATTTATTTGTATTTATTTAACTAAATTTTGAGTAAATATACAAATTTTTATACCTGATGAAATCTAAGGCCATATGAGATTAGCTGTATTTGGCCTATGTAAAACCATTAACCAGGTTGAGAAAATGCAACCAGGAGCATCTGGTAAAGCCTTTTTTTGGCCAAAACAACAATTTTGACCATATTTACGGATTATTGCAGTTTGTCAGCTGACAAAACTAAAACTTTGCGTAATTAAAGTTCTTGGATCTCTGGAACATTAGATAATGCTGCCAAAGTTTCTCTTAGACTATCTAGTTCCATATTATCTACGATAACTTTTTCATTAAATTTGTAGTATTTCTGGAAGGTAGCATTTGGTTTGAACAAAACTCTTTTGTTTGGCATAAACACAAATGCAAGGATGTCATTATGGTAATCCCTATGCGTATCAGATTGCTTCCTATGATTTTCAAATGGAAATGTCCAAGCTCCTTTAATCGCACTTCTGGTTTTAACTTGAACTCTAAATAAGGAATTATTACCAAACTCAACAAAGAGATCTGACGGATGGCCAAAACAAGTTTCAGTAACAAAGTCAGCGTTTACCAGGAGAATTGATTTTACTAATGATTCTCCAAAAGCTCCTAGTCTTTGTGCGTGGTTTTTTTGGTTGTTGGTTTTTTTTGGCATAAATATAATTGTCTGGAATTGTAGTTTGCTCTACTTGGAGTTTGCTCTGCCCACTTGGATCTTAGACACTCCTCCGAAGCTCCAACAAAATCTCCCATTTCCATCAATGCCCTGGTTCTTCTGAAATTCATAAAACCAGTTATACCCATTTGAAAAGTCATATCAATGCAAACTGCTTGAGCTTGTACTGGCATATCTCTCCATACAGGCCAATATTCATCTAGATTATCTATTACCTTATCCACATCATTATCTAAAAGATAATTTGCTTCCTCTTCGGTAATTCCTGTATCGTCCAGATTTCTGCCATAACCCAGACTGGTTTTGCCTTCGCTACATTCATAAGCAAATAAAACCAGGCCTTCATGTTTTTTAATTGTTTCTTTTATTAGATCTAAATTAAAAATCCCTTTTGATTTTGTAAACATTTACTTCTCCTTATCAGAACTACCAAAATAATATGCAAGTACTGTTGCACTTGCAGCAGTCAAACTACCAACAGCAAGCATAACAATATCATCAGCTGCATCAGATACTGGAAATACAGTTATATAAAAAATGTAACCAATAAACCCAAGCATAGTTAGGCCAGCTATAAATTTTGGTGTCCAATCGTTGGCAAATTTATCCCTGGCATCTTGAATATCTTTTGTTTGTATTGAATATAGATCTACATCCAGCTCCTTCATCTTGATCTCAAAATCTTTGTCAATTTTTTTGAGTTCAACAATTTGTTCTGGTGTAGCACTGGCCATTGCCTGTTCAATACTTTTTGGATTAGGTGAACATCCTAGAGCTTCTGCAATTAAGTTTGCTGCTGCTCCAGCAACAGGAGATCCAAGTCCAGTCGCTAGTGTTGGTGCTATAGCACCTATGATTCCTTTTATCTTATCGAATCTCATATTATTGTCCTGTATAAAGTTAATGCGATACCACCCAGGATAGAAATTATCATTGTTGACATTGCACCAATGATCCACCATTGAATTTTGGCCATGCTTTCATTGAGCTGGTCAAAGTTCTTAAATGCTTGCTTCCATCTTTCAGCACAAATTGCTTCATGCTTCATAAGAGCAGCGTGATTAGTTGCAGCTGTTGGTTTACTAGACATCTGGTGATTCTGGCCATTCTCCTAGTGGCCTTGTTTGTGTCTTTGGATCGTAAACATATAGAGCCTGTAGTGAAGGAACATCTTTTACATCATTTATTAATGAGTCCATTTCATTTGCTTTTGCTCTTACTGCTGACCTGTAAGTTTCCCAGGCTTCTGGTATTTCAATTCCAGCTTCTGCTTTTCTAATTACATACCAATCACTTGATTTTAATAATGAGTAAGCAGCTGATTTAATCTTTTCTCTGCAAATAGATTTAAGACCAGGAGTTGCAAAACCATTTTGCTCACTATCATCTAAATCTTTTGGAGTGGCTTTTCCAAAACTTGCAGTGACCTTATTATTTTTAAAAGTAAATTCTTGATTTGTATTTACATAATAAAAAGGATCTGCAAAATTTTTTGCATCCTCAATAATAGTATATATACCTAAATCTTTAAGATCACTCTCTGACCAATCATTAAAAATACTTGCTGGATATTTCACATCATTAATTATTAATGATTTTGGATTTGTAAATATTCCAGATATTTTATTTTTTTCTATTAATGCCCACATTTTTTTACCTCGCTGTAGTTGCTTTTTTTGTGCTGCTAACAAAAGGAAATTCAGCAAAAGCCATAAAAATAAATTCACCGCCAGCTGTATTTGTATCTGTATTCCCTGTTCTGCATTTAAAACCATTTGAAACTATATCAATATTGTTTTGACTTGTATTTCCTAAATCAGATCCATTTTCAGATGCTCCTAAATTAGCACCAAGTTTTTTATCGCAAACATTGCCTGGATTTCTTGCAACATCAAATATTTCCCAGTTTGTAGCCTCTGATATATTTCTGATCATTACATAAGCTGGACGGAAGCCACAATACACGAATGTACCATCAGATGCACCTGATCCAAAGTATTTTCCAAATCGTGAAAATCCTTGAACTTCTGCAAAACAGTAACAAATATATCCTATATTATTTTGATTTACTGCTGTTGCAGTTCCTATTGAAAAAACAGATGTAGTTGGTTCTGTTTGTGTCCACACTGAATCATTTGCAGTTGGTACAGCATTATCATTCATGCTTATAAAGTCATAATTATTTGTAGTCTTTTTATGTCTAACAGTCCAGTTTGCAGATGTTGTTCTGCTTTTTATAACAATCCAAGCTGGTTTTGCACCTAATCCATGACCAATAGTGGCGGAGCTGCCTGTACCTGTATAAGTAAGTATTGAAATGCCAGCAGAAGTATTTGTTTGAACTGTTGATGTGATTGTTCCAGATGTATTGCTGCTAGTGCTGCCTTCATTTGCTCGCCATTGCCAAGCTACAAAATTAATATTGTTTTGATTTGATGCACCAGCATCTCCAAGAGTAAAACCATCAGTATCAAATGATTTAACTCCAGCAGCTTGAGTTGCTTCTGTACTTGCGAAATCATTATAGAGTCTTTTAGTAGCACCTCTTGAACTATCATAGTTCACATGACTGACACCACCATCTCTATATTTAATCCATACCCAATCTGGCTTCATGTTTGAATTACCAGTATTTGTTATTGAATGGCCATCTGTTCCATTTCCAACATATGCTTTTGCCTGGAAACTTGTTGAACTATCATCTACTGTTGTATATGCCATAATTAATTATCCGTATAATGCTAAATTTTGTGAGCAAATTGAATAGTAATTCGATGGTGGCGAGTATTCGAAACTTCCATAACCATTAGCATCACTTGCTGCGCTTGCTGGTTTAGATGATGTAAAGCCACCAAAATTGACATGCTGCTCTCTTAGACTTGAATAGTTTACAAAAGCTGGAAAAACAAAACCATCATATAAACTAGATGTTCCTAAAGCACCAAGATCTAAATCCTCATAAGAATTAAATATGCTTCCATTTTTATAGAAAGATATTTCATTGTCATCAAGATTTAGAGCTATTCCAATAATGTCACCTTCTGCAATACCACTTATTGAAGTTGAAGAACTATCATCAACATTATTACCACTTGAGTTTGTATAGAATCTATAACCTCCAGCAGTGTAATAAAGAAAATATTTATAACCAACTGTATGTGCATCTGCATTATCGTACCTGGCAATAGATCCATCATCCTGGACACCAACAATCATGTCTGAATTACCTCCACCAGTAGCGAGTTCAATTTCCCAATACCATTTTCCCTTCCTCAAACCAATAGTGCTTTTATAACCACTCCAGGCATTAGTTCCTGATATAAGAGTAGCACCATTTGTTGCAATTAAATTATTGTGTGAAACTAAAAGATTATTGAGTGTGGCAAAATTATTAGTAGGTGAATCAGTTGCTTGGTCGGCTGCTGTTATGTTGTTTGCACTAAAATCGTTGTTATTACCACTTTGATCTTCACCTAAATTTGAAGGGTTTTTAAAATCTAAATACCAACCATTATTTCCAAACGAACCTGTATATTCCTTTGGTATCCAAATACCTGTGTCATCATCAAACTCACCAAAATCTGATGCTTGTAATTGTTGACCATCAACAAAATATGCTTCAGCTATATAACCATGAAAATATTGAGTAGAACCTGCGTGTGAATTTTCACTATTTCCTGGTCTATTACCAATCATCATAGTTTTACCATTCTCTCCCCATCTTGTTTGTAAATTTTGAGATGGATATGTACTAGTTTTTAAATCTGTAACATGATTGCCATTAACATATAATTTAACTCTATTTGTGTTTGTGCTTTGTGTAGAATCAAAACCAATAACTATATGATACCAAGCTGCAGTATCACGAAATAAAGCATTTGTTCTTATATCTGTATTTATTGGTGAACCAAAAACTGCAAATCTAAACTCATCACTGTGAAATCTAAATGCACTATCTTTTACCTCATTATCAAAACCAGCACCGACAATATTCATAATTAAATCACTAGCAAGTTCTGTTCTTTTTACCCAACATGAAATAGTAAATGTTCTTTGATTTCCTGTTGAGTTAGCTGAAGGTGTAAAATATAATCGTTCAGTATTATCACCCTCTATTTTCAA
>TARA_R100000231_G_scaffold136225_1_pt1 | contig 11785 bp, 2 predicted proteins | sample TARA_R100000231 | Tara Oceans TARA_R100000231 (sample SAMEA2620565) | marine metagenome | biome: marine biome (ENVO:00000447); feature: surface water layer (ENVO:00002042); material: "saline water (ENVO:00002010), including plankton (ENVO:xxxxxxxx)" | depth 5 m | reverse complement strand
GTCTTACGCGAGACACTAACGCCTGAGTCTCCAACTTTTGTCTCTCCGTATCTAATGGTTCTATAGTCCGGTAGTTCGGGTCTTGTGGGGAAGAGGCCGAAGGTCGCGATTTTTCATCGCCATCAGGCACAGCAGCAGATGGCAGCGGTGCGAGTCTCTCGGTGATCTCGTTGGATCTACGGCGTTCTTTATCTTCTTTAGCTAAATCCTTCCCCGCTTGCCCAGCAGCTTTAGAAAAGCTACTTCTAAGACGGAATCCCTCACCTCTCGGGAGGTAGTAAAGCATATCTACCAACTGGTCGTAAACTCTAGTAGTTCTCCTATCTGCTTTAGATATTCCTATGATATCTAGTATCGCGTCGATGGTCCTCCTAAAGAAGTTCTTTTTCTGGGCTACGGTGTCGCCAACTTTCGCCGCGAGGGACTTGATCTCATTTTGAAAAGTGCTGCTCGTAAAGAAGTAAGAGATAAACTCATCCAAGCTGGACAGTCCTTCATCCATCTCGATACTGCGAACCCCTTGTTCAGACTTCTCATATAGTTCTTTGATCTCCTCGTAGGAATTTCTCAAGTTGGAAACCACAGGACTTTCGGCTTTCGTGGGGTTACTGATCGCCTCGTGAGTTATCGCGTGGATATACTCGTGAATCAGAACGCTAGCTAAAGATTTTCCGTTAGTCCCACGGAGGTTCAGGGTAACTGTATTGTTTTCTTTGTTGAAGAGTCCAGCCGCATCCAGCCCGTAAAAAGATGCCATGACGAACTTGGTATCTACCCAAGCTGTCTCCGAGTCGAGTAGTGCTTGTGCAGTCGCCTGAAGATACAGCGGGTAGTCTGTATTATTAACAATCTTTTTGAACGCCCTCTTAACGGACTCGGGGTCGCCCGACTCCAGTCCGAGTTCTTCCGCTTCTTTTGTATTCGCTTCTTGGGCCGCGTTTCTTTGGGCGACGGTCTTAGCCGTAGATTTAGCTCTGAGTTCAGATTGTACATTCGTACCGAATAAGATAAGTAGGCGCTCGCTAACCGTGTTAACTAAATAGTCTCTAACATTTGGATTAATTTGACTCAGGTCAATTTCTACGTCAGAACCTTCTAGGGCTTTTTCAATTATCTGATTGAGGGGTAGCTGACCCCCAATCCCGGGATCAAGACTAAGATCATAAGCGCCGCTGATATCTGTCCCATTATATGTTGCTACCGCAGCGCGATAGACTGAACTCAACAAATTACGAACAGTACTAAGTCCCCTAGCAGTCTTAGTGTCTTTGGCTTGCACATTATTAAACAGGGCATTGAATTCATTAGCTCTGGCACTATCTGACTCCACCGAGGCATTTTCTTGAACTTGTAGTAGTAATCCTATTACATCTTCATCAGTAAGCCCTCGTGTGATGTCGTCAGCAGGGTCGGTAGGTTTAAGATCTCTTCCAGTTTCATTAAACTTATTGTAGAGATTTCTCAATTCACGCATCCCCTCGGGTCCGATTTCGTCGATGAGAACAGAGCGCAGTAAACGTGGGTTTGTGCGAATAGACTCCGCTATGCGGTAAGCTATGGTGTTATCTTTGCCGTATCTCTCATAGTTCTCAGCTTCAATTTCTCTCTGTCTTCGTCTTTGAGAATCTCTTAAATCTCTAGGGGTTTGATAATCAATAAAGCCAGATGATACCGGGTCTACAGATCTCGGTGTTCGGAAAACAACTTTGAATGACTCGACATCGGAAAAATTCTCTGATGTTGAGTCGTCGCTTCCGCTTCGGAATATGATATTCTGTACGTCTACTGGAGATAGTTCACGCGCATCCCGAGTAACGAGGGCGGTCTCTCCAGTTTCTGGGTCGGGTCTCTTGAGAACAAAAGATACAATTTCGTCCCCTACGTTTATTCTAATGGGCCCATCAACAGTTTGCCCCTGTGTCCTTGCTGCGGGTGAGTGGGCGGCTATGCCTTGGACTACGTGTCGGAAAGCGGGTTCTTGTTGTCGCGCGGTGGGGAAATCTACCGGCGTCTCGGAAGCTACGTCTTCCGTCGTCAACGCCAAGCCCGATACAGAATCGTATTCTGAGGACTCATCATAGATTACTCTTTGTAATGGCGCACTGGTAACGGGTGCTTCTTTTCCTTCTGCGGTAGCTCCAAGAGGTTCTAATAAGACGGGGTCCAGAATATCTAGTAGGTTAAAACCTCCGGTGTTGCCTTCTATCTCTAAATCCTGATCCGTTGATACTACTGGAAGTTCGTATCTCTTTTTGGACGCTTCGTTTTCTGCACTTAGTCTGGTTTGAAATATTCCTTTAACTTGTGTTTTCCCCAAGTGGATTGATTTATCAAACCCTTTTCTAGAACTCACCCTGTTGCGGTATACGTCTGTTATAAAAGCCTTAACTTGCTCTTCTGTAGTATCCTTGCCGTCATAATTATCTAGTACAAATTTACCTTCAGACTCCAAGAATACAGAATACGACACTTCTTCACTCTGTTTATTTTTCTTTTGTATTTTAAGTTTTAGTAGCTCGTCGACTACTGTGTCGTGGTCATACTCAAGTCTTTGCGTCGTCCTTCCCTTAGAATCTTTTGTCTCTACTAGATCAACGTAGCTATTAAGTTTCGCACGAAACCACTTCGCCATAAAATCATTCAGGGCTACTACACTCGCTGCCTGATAAGCGTTATCTATAACTGATCCGGGCGTCATTTGACCAACCGTGACTGCTACCTCCTCAAGTTCCGCATCACTTGCCTCTGCCAACTCGGCTAAAAGAATAGAGACATCTAGTTTATCTTTACCTGTGCGTCCTCTTTCTCTATCCTTGGACTTACCTCTAACTTTGAAATCGGGTTTACTGGACTTGGATTCAGTTCGCGGGATCGTGGCAAAAGCCGAAAAGTTACCATCTGCTAACACACCAGAGAAAACACTTTCTCTTTCTAGTATAACATCAGAAGCAGCCCCCACTTTTTTCACGCTCTCGGGGTCTCTCTCGAAGTTTAGCTGGATGACCTGCTTGTCTTCTGTGACGATGGGGATAATCTCTGGTATCCCATTAACTGGGAAATAGGTGGCCGATACTTCTGTTAGTTTGTAAAAAACTGTCCCTGATTCATCCTTGAATATTCTTTCATATTTGAATGCACGGTTAATCTCACTCTTAGCCACGCTGTTAGGAGGGGGATCTTCTACCCCTTCTTCGTGGACACTAAACTTTACGGTATATTTATCGTTCAATGCCCTCGCCATATTTACGGGGTTATTATCGAAGGCAACTAGGTTATTTTCTTTATCTACAAACAGTTCTCCTTTTTTAACAGCCCCTGCCGGAGGGGTTTTTACAAAATCAAGCACGGGATATTTTTCAGCTATTATACCATTTATTGCCTCATTTATTTTAGCTAGCCTTTGTGGCCCTAACAACACGAGGATTTCCCGGAGATCGCTAGGAAACCTTCTAGCGGATTGTTCTACGTTAGTAGAAGAGTGCCAGCGATAACCACCTTTGATGGCGTTGTTAACTATATACTCGACTAGTTTTTGCTTTGCTCTCTCTATATTGTTCTCTTCTGACGACGCTAACTGTTCGACAAAATCAAGATCTCCGTCATAAGGCTTGAATATTTCGGAAGTCGCTTCAAAAAGTTTAGTGTCACCCAAAGCGGCGATAGCCATTTGTCGGAAATCTTCAGCAGCACCTCTTCTTACCGGGGGTGAGATTTTTCTCTCAGCTTTTCTTTTTGTATCTTGGCTTATTTTAAGGATGGAGTTACCTATTAAGGTTTTGTCTTTCAAACTACCAATAGATCGCCCCTTATCATCTGGCCCTACATCCACTAATTTTTTAAATAACGACAGGGTGTCCCTAAAAAGAGGCTCTTCTTCTATCTTAAGTTTTCTTTGGCCTTCTTGTTCTTCCACAAGGCTCTTGACTTTATTGTAAGTCGTTTGTTCCTCTGGGGTCAGGTTATTGAAAACCTGAAGAGCAGACGGATCTTTTTGTTCTTTTCTTTTATCTAGAACACTGAAGAATTTTTTGAAGTATTGATTGAGACTTTGCTCAAACGAAAATTTGGGATTAAGCTCTTGATCAACCCTTTCATCTATTATGCCTTGCTCATATTCTTGAGTGGTTCCAAGATATCTGCTGGCAAACCTTGTGACGCTAAAGTTCTTTTTTAGCTCTTTTATTGGTAGTTCCTTAATAAGATCGGCGTCTTGCTCTTGCGTCTCGGTGTAAGGCAGTAAGTCAACACTGTCAACGCTATCCCCTTTAAGCACCATGCGGGTAACCGTAAACTGCGAAACATCTTCACTGTCCTGTCGTTCTTGAATCTGTATAACATCCCCCACCCTAACTCGAGTCGTACCATTAAGGTTAATCTTCCCTTTCCCAGTCAGGGCTATGAAGGGAGACTCTTTTGCGACCACGACATACTTGCCGTCTGGGTTTCCGTCAGCGTCGGTAGATTGCCCAGTTTCGTTGAATCTGATGTTATTATCGCCGTCCTTAGCTCTTAGCACTCTTTGGTCGCCTACTTTGCCTACACTGGTGGACGCACTAGTTAATTCAATCTCCGTGAATTCCCCGTCTTCTCCAAGTTTGCGGACAGTGATGGCTCTACCTGTGTCAGTGGTCGGATCTTTTGGGCCTCCTGTTATGACAGCCACATCCCCAAAAAGTGATTCTATTTGACTACTAAAATCGGGGGACGAGTAAGCACTAAAGACCCCAATTGCTACCTCGGGGCCGAGGATATCTAGCATAAGTAAGTATGATTCCCTGTAGTTATCAAAATCCCTGTAGTCTTTTGTGCTTTTAATGATAGAGATTTTTCTTTGGGCCTCGTCATACGCAGCCCACTGAGACTCTAGATTTTGTCTGGCTTGTTTTTTCTGTTTTGAAGCAGTTTCTGGCAAATCTTCTGTCGGTCGAGCTTGTTCGGGTTCCCTAAGAGAAGTTGTCGCGTCCATTCCAGAGATGCCATCTCTGTCAGCTTTTATAAAATACGACTCATTTCCGTGGGAAAATGATATCAACTCTACTTCGTTATCTTCGTTTAACTTAAAAGATAATCTAGGGGTAGTCTTTTCAGGTGACTCTCTTCTAGGGGGAGCTTCTGGTAAGCCTTCGTTAGTTGGTTCTCTGGCAGAAGTATCTTCTGTTGTTAGGCCCATGGTTTTTTCAATACCTACGACCAGAGTTTGTAGTGCTTCTAAATCAGGGCTGGCGGCTTCGCCTTCAACACTACTAAAAATATTTTTAATGTAAGCTAAGAATTTAGTCAGGTAGGCTTTGAAAACTACGCTGCGAGACAACGCGCCGCTGGTTGTGTTATCAGTCCTGCCTTCAACAATAGCGCGGGTGAGTTCAGCAACTTTCTGATTTGGGGATAGATCATTAAAGTTCTTATACTCCTTCTGCATGAACTCGGTGATCGCCTTATCATATGACTCACTCTTCGGGTCGAATATCTGTGCAGCTTGCACTACTAATTCTTGGTTACCTGTTTCAGTAACAAAGGTATCTTGGCTGGCGTGTATCGCTTCGTGGAATAAAGTCTGTTGTAACTTCTTTCTAGCCCCTTTAGTGTTTCTCTTGCCGTCACTTCTGTTTATCCGATCAGCCATCATAATGATGGCTGGTTTGCCGTCTATTGTAGTTTTAAAAGACGTTCCTTTTCGATCTTCGACGTCTCTTTTAGCAACTGCTTTTGCTTGCTCGAAGTCTTCAACGACATACACCGATACTGCCAACGATTCTAATAGATCTAACAAAGTAGCATTCTCTTCAGCGACTGCTTTAAACTTTGTGCCAAATTTTTTCTCATCGACATTATTAAACGACTCTTTATTTTTCTGCGTAGTGGCCTTTCTAGGAGCAGCCTTTCTTCTAGGCGTTGCTTGCATCTTCTTTGCTTGCGCTCTCTCATTGGCCTCTTGAGCTTTCGCTTTGTTCCTAGCTCGCATCTTCTTGGCGGTATCTGACCGCCTTTTTGACTGCTTCGCTTTTTTTCTTTGGTCTTTCTCTGCTTTTTTCTTGCTCCGGTTTTTAGCAGTGTCTGGTGAGGCTTTCTTAACTTTAGCTTTGTTGGGGTCTACTCCTTTAGCCCGAGCCTGTTCCTTTTTGCTATCAGGGATGTCGCTCTTTTCTTGTTCGGTTTCTGATTTTGGCTTATACCTATCATTCAGGTTAGACACCCTGTTGCTGTCGTCGAGGTCGGGGTCTGCTGGCTCCCCGTCGAGACCTCCTCGGGCCACTGTCGCGGAAGCGTCCTCTTCACCCTCAAGGGCTTGTTGGATCGCTGCTTCTGTTTCCTGAACTTCTTCTATCGAAGCGGGTAGCGTGGCCTCCAACAACTGACCTGCGGTTATCTGGGCAGTTCCGTCGCCTACGGGAACAGGTATCGTTTTCCGCCCACTAGATGCTTCTAAGATCGTCCTAACGACATCAGCGGTGATCGGGCTGCCACTTTCTTGTAGTTCTGCCGCTACTCTATCGGAGAGCTTGGTCTCCATTTCTCTAATAGTCTGTTGGGTAGCTCTGGTGGCCTTGCCTGATACTTTGTCATATATGCCTCGGACAGTTCCTGCCGATAATCCCAATACACCCCCGATAGCTCCAGCATAGAATGAGTCTTTGAGACGCTGAAACAGAGATGTATCTTGACCCGTGAAAGCGTCCTGAACAATTCCGTTTACAAACTGATCCAGTGCTTCCTCTGGAAATTCCTCCAGACCTGCTCTTACACCTGTCTTTAATGCGCCCGGAATGCGTTGCGCAACTCCCAAGCCTTTTAAGCCACTATCTTTGATGACTTTTTTAAGGTTGCTTGCTACTACTTTTTTAAAGTTGTCTTCAGTAAGTTTACCTCTGACACTCGCAGACAACCCTTTCGTGCTGGCAAAGCTGTTGATCGCTTTTAAAATTTGAGATGTATTTGCCCCCGACAAGAATAAGTCTTCCAAACCACCCAACTTAGCAAGGCTAAAGGCCGAAACTAGCAGACCTGTGATTGATCCTTGTATCAAACCTGAAGCTAGAGATATTTTCCTAAGCTCTTCAGGGGTGTACTCTTCACCTGTTTCAGGGTTTGTCTGCCCCTCCAGAGCGGTATACGTGCTAGAGTATGCCATACCGGATTGTCGGTTAGCTGCCCCAATAAATACGCCGGGAGTCCGAGTCAGTTGTCCATAAGTGCTAGTTCCTGCACGAGCTTCGTTGAACCCTTTGATAATACTGAGAGCCTCATCATTAGTCATCTTGAGTGACTTCCCTGCTCTTCCAGCGGCAAAGATCCCATCTAGTGACTCTCTGAGAACGATATCTTGTGCGCTTTTTTCTGCGGTCTCTTTGAGTGACCCCGTAACCATGGCCTTTGTTAACGCCTTGATTCCTACTCGTGACCCTACCCTAGCACTTACATACGCCGCGCCACCAAGACCCGCCGTAAAAAATGACAATACTCCCGTCACAAAAGCATCAGCGATCAGAGGAGCTACGCCCTCCATCAAGTCCTGACGAAAACCGAGGTCACGACCAAACAAGTTAGCTATTTCTCGCCTTTTGGCGTTATTTTTTTCAAATTCTACAAAATAGTCTTTAGCTGATTCGCTGCCTAACACCGCAGGTAGTGCTAAACCTATTCCCTTAAACATGTAACCTAGCGAGCCTAGGACGCCGCCGCTCCTGATTTCAAACTCTTTAAAATTATCTTCGTCTCCCAGATAACTTTCAATGATCTCGGGCAGTTTGGCCCCTTTATCTCTCTCGGCGTTACGGAACTCCACCCACCCTTCTATGTAAGAATCCTCGTCTTCCTCTAGCTCTTGGAGTTGTTTATCTGTGTCGGAAGCATACCCTTCCATCAAGACTTCTCGTTTTAGCCTCGCCATTTCTTTTTCTTCAGAGGTCAGAACGTCATCGTATCCCGCCAAAGATTTCTCAAAATGTTCCTCTTGGTAAACAAGTTTAGGGTGTATTACAACTTCTCCGCTAGGAAGAGCTATGATATTAGACTTTGCAGCGCCTTCAAAATCGTTGGGGTCAACATACTCCGTATAATTCATCGCCGTCCTAGCCGACATAATATCGACAAAAGATCTGACTTCTTCTTGGGTAACGACGTCTCCAGTATCTAGTAAAGAGTTTCCTTCGTCGTCTCGACGGTTGTTTAGCTCAAAAGCTATCGTCTCAGCAAGAATATCCGCATCAAGTCCCCCGCCCTCTCTGTCTTCAAATCTTCCTAGCTCTGATTTAGCCTCATAAGTGTCTAAGATTTTTTCGGCTTTTTCTATAAGATTGGGTGCAGTGGCCCCCTCGTGTGTTTCCAAATAGTGTTCAGCAGCCTTAAGCTCTGCTAACTTGGTAAACTGATCTAAGTACGGTTTCAGGTCATCCTCTTGGAGTGCGGCCTCGATCTCACGAGATCTAAAAACTTCCTGAATAGTCATGCCTCCCGATGTCTTGGGGACTTTTGATAGCCGCAAAATCTCGGGTACGCTCTCATAAGAGATAACTCCCTTATCTAGAGCTTTTTTGATTTCTCGCTTAAGCTGGTCCTCGGGGACTGGTCGCGGGTAGAACAGATCGACTTTTTCCTCGCCGTCTTCATCAACGCTTTTTATCTCGGCAAAGGCTACCCCTTTGATGGGATCATCCAGCCTCTCGCTGACCATGGCTCGGCCTAGCGCGTTCCTGTTTTCGAGGTTTGAAAGCTCTGCTTCAAACTTTTCTCGGGCCTCGATTCCCTGTTCGGTATCTAAGAGACCCTCTTGCAGGTATCCATTATAGACAGAAGCGGCGTCTCGGAAGCCCTCCCCAATATCTCGACCCGTAAAATCTAGGACGTCGCCCGTGATCTCGTTAAAATCTTTTTCTTTAGGCCCGAAGAGCTTTAAAGCATCAATAGTAATTTCATCTTCTTCGGGGTTCGACCCGTCAGACAAAACTCCTCTTCTCCTCAGTAGACCTACTTGAGCCTCAAAAATATCTTTGACAGTATGTTCCTCAGAGTATTCTCCGGTGTCCAAGAAAGTATCAGCGAGGTACTGGCCGTATCTTTTTACGTATTCTCCGTGAGGGTCTTCCGGGTTAGCGTCATCTACTTTGAGTAGGGCGGGAAGGGTTGGGTTGTCCTTTCCTAACTCCTCCGTCAACCAATCGGTATACTTCTTGTAACTTGGTTCCGATTCCGGCTCCAGTTCCTCAGTGTCAAGGTATGTGGGTAGAATATAGGGAGAGGCCATAATACGATCTGTCTAAGGTAACAACAGGATCGTAAATACGGTGTTTGAACTTACTCTCCCGCGTTGACTGGGTTCGGTCGGGCAGCCGGGGTTCCGGTCCTCCCTTCCAAGACAGCTACATTAAGTTTGTTGTAGGCTTTTTGCAAGAACAATTCCCCTTCTGGTTCTTTGAGTACGTCCCTCATATCCCTCCCTTGATACTCTTTAAATTCATCAGGGAACAATCTAAGAGCGCGTTCCAGCGCAAAATATATTGTAGTCCTTCCTTCGGCTCTTTCTATTCTGTCGAAGAGAGTTTCTGGTTCTGGAGGTGCCACCTTACTATCACCCCCGGAGAAAGGTATAGGAGGAGCTTTAGGCGGTATTCCTTTTACCGCCGTATCAAGGTCTTCTACAAAATTTCCAAACAAACTCTGCTTATCCTTAAAAGTCTCCTGCTCGGCTTTGGAGCGGTCGGCAGCGTCTTTTGCAGCGGCCTGTTGTTGTAATTCAACTCCAATTTCAAATGACTTAATAGACTCTGGGTTTGTTAATCGCTCGAAATATTCATTTGATTTTTCTACTTTCCCAAGCCGGTGGTAACTCAACGCTCTTGCAAGATTTAAATCTTCAGTTCGCCTTTCCTCGTCCTTCTTCTCAGCGATCTTTCTTTCAAAAAAAGAATTTTGAATTCGGACTTGGGTGTTAAGAGCGGAATTCTTTGATAAAGCTAAAGAATTATCAGCCGTAAATCTCATAAGTGCCGCCTGACCTCCTGCGGGGTCGTCCTTAAAATCCTCTGTGATCTGACCCAACTCATTAGCTAAACTCGGGTCTGCCTTTAGTAAATCGCGATTAGTTTGACTTTCTAATTGGCGGTCTTTCAATGTTAGCTTGCCTAACTCAAAATTTAATTTTTGTTGTCGTCGCTCTAGCCTCTCTTGTTTGAATTTTTTCTCAGCTTCTACTAACGGGCTCGACGCAATCCTATAAGACTCGTAGAGGCGGTCCCTGCTTTCTGGGGACGACATGCCCACGCCAAAATTAAGTCTTGGTTTGTAAGGTCGCTTTATATCTTCCTCTAATGGGTCAGCCATGAGTTTTGTGGGTTGGGATTTGATTAACTACGGTGATTCCTGATTAACCAGTGCGTCCGGTTGCGATATAACCATCCGCGAATCTAATCGGTCGTGCGATTCTTGCTGCCTCTCGCTGTAATCTTCTTTGATCTGACGGGGACAAGCTGCCTTTGATTTCACCATAATCTATCTCTGGTAAGGGTTCACCCGCTTCCTTGAGTCTGGCAATTGTCGCCTCATCTTCGGCTTGCTGTTCGGCAAAAGCGCGAGGGTCGTCATAAGCTAGCTTATCTTGCTTAATGTCGAAGAATTTTTTAGCTGCGCTTTTTGGGTCGAGAATACCTCTAGCCACCTGTGATGCTAATCTCGACTTGATCCGCGAGTCAGGAGCTATCCTCTTGGCGGGCTTAGACAACGCAGTGAAGGTTCCGGGAGCTACTCCTCTCGCTTTGTCCACTTGCATCTGGTAAAGCTCGGCTAACCCGCCATCTCCCTTGACCCCTGTAAATCCTTGGGCTCGTGCATCTGCGGCCATTTCGCGATATTTTGATGCGCTAATTTCAGGTCGGCCATCGTCATACTTTCCCATTTTGGGACGTTCATAAGACTTCTTTCCTTCAGCAACAGCCTTCTCCCCTGCTGCTCTTACTCTCCGTAGGGTGTCACGCTTAGAAAATCCGGGTTCATTTATAAATCGGTCTACACGCGCTATTGAAACCCCTGCATCCATAGCTTGGCCTCTGGCTTCTTGGAGTGCTTTTTTCCTAAGTACCCCCTCGTCCATAGCCATTGCTTTTTGTAGGGAGGCAGCCGCACTCTGTCTAGCTAACAACTCGGCTTCGTCTTTCGGTTCGTCGTAGGAGTCAGTTTTAGCTGCTTTGTCAAATGCGTCACGTTGCTTCTGGACCCCTTCACCTATGTCGCTCGGAGAGACTCCAAAAGGTGGTGGTGATGACGGAGATGGTGTCGGTGATGGCGACGGTGACGGTGACGGCGACGGGGGTGGTTCCGAAGGGGGCGGTGGACTAGGGCTTGGTGGGGAGGTCTCGCGAAGAGAACTGGGGCGATCAGTACCGACAGGACGACCGCGCCCGGGGTCGCCTTGCCCTTTTAGGGGGGTTCCTTGCCCTTTTAGGGGGGTTCCTTTGCCTGTATCCTGTTGCTTCTGCTGCTCCCTCTGTTGAGCTTGCTTTAGCTTTTTTCTGCGATTTTTATTGTGTCTAGACATGGTTACCAGAGGTGTTTGCAAGCCCAGTAACGGGCTGTGGTTTTATCTTTAGCAGTTTTACAGTTGTGTCGTGACCGAAAATTTGCTCTGCGCTTGGGGTTCTTGTGTTGTCTGAAATCTTGGTAATCTCGGTGACCGTAAGATACTTTACGGATCTTGTCACCCTCCTTACCGAGGACTACAAACTTTTTCTTAGAAGACTTAGGGGCGCGTTTTGGTTTGTTAAAACCAGCGAAACGCTCGCCCATATACTTAATA
>TARA_R100000231_G_scaffold93814_1_pt1 | contig 11794 bp, 15 predicted proteins | sample TARA_R100000231 | Tara Oceans TARA_R100000231 (sample SAMEA2620565) | marine metagenome | biome: marine biome (ENVO:00000447); feature: surface water layer (ENVO:00002042); material: "saline water (ENVO:00002010), including plankton (ENVO:xxxxxxxx)" | depth 5 m | reverse complement strand
CACATGGAAGATACAAAGACAAACCATACGTTTGAAAATGTGTCACAAGATGCTTTTGCAGTATTGATGGCAGATCCTGAAGTTGAGATGGTAGAGTTTGAAGAAATTCTCGAAGAAGATACAGGATTTCTATATTACAACGGTAAGTTGATTAGAACCAAACAAAATAGTGAAACAAAAGTAGAGGTAATAGCTCCTGAAAATTTTGCTATCGATGAAAATGCTGTTCACATAAAAGAAGCTAGGTATGTAAGACAAAGGGATTTAGTTACAAAAAGCGATCTTTTAGATATGGGTTTTGCCGAAAAAGATATTGATAAGGCAGTTACTAGCTCTGGACATGACGAATATGATTCGCCAGAAAGAATGGCAAGAGAATTTGACAATGTAGGGTATGACAGCGGAGATAATATATATGTAACTCCTAGATATGATTTGCATGAAATATATATGCGATATGATCGTAATGAAGATAATCATGATGAGTTGATTAAAGTTTGCCGTATTGGTAATGTCATACTTAATGTTGAAGAGGTAGATGAAATACCTTTTGAAATATGGACACCGATTAGGATGCCTCACAAGCTCACAGGTTTGTGTCCTGCTGATGCCGCAGCGCCTTTACAGAAAGTAAAAAGTCAGTTGTGGAGAAACCAACTAGACAACCAGTACAATTTAAACAATGGACGTCCTGTAGTGGTAGAAGGCCAAGTTGACCTAGATTCTGTGATGAGCAGTAAGCCTGGCGCACCTTACATTGTTAAACATCCAAACGCTATTTCATTTCCACAGCAACCTGCTTTTGGTCAGCACACATACAACATGATGGGTATTGCTGATCAGATGTTAGAGCAAAATGTAGGATCGACCGATAACTCTATCAGCCCTGACATCTTACATGGTAATACTGCCGCAGGTGCAGTAAGTCAGGTTCTTTCTAAGCGTCAAGCAAGAGTTCGCTTGATAGCTAGAGAGTTTGGTGAATTTTTACGCAAAGTATTTATGGGCATCTATGAATTAGAAATAGCTTTTGCAGATGATCGTAAAATATTCAGATTAGACAATCGATTCGTAGAAGTTGACCCTAGAGACTGGAAGGCTAGAAATGATGTTACAGTCTTAGTTGGTTTGGGTAATGGATCAAAAACTGAGCAGTTGTTTCACATGCAACAAACTATGGCGGCACAACAGGCTATGATAAGTGCTGGAGGCATGGGAATTACCGTTACACCACAGCAGATTGTACAGTTGCAAGAAGATATGGTAAGACTGTATGATAAAAGCGCTAACGGAAGATACTTTACGCAACCTCCTATGGAGTTTACAGGCCAACCTCAACCGCAGGAGCCTAGCGTACAAGAGCAGGCAGTAATAGCACAGATTCAATTAGAGCGAGAAAAACTTGAAATAGAAAAAGCTGAACTTGCAATAAAAGAACAAGAGTTCTTACTGAAAGTTAAAGAGCATGAAGATGAAAATGAATTCAAGATAGCTGAATTGAATTTGGAGGCAAGAAGTGAGCGACCAGTTAAGATTGGTAACTAGCTTAGAAAGTGAAAAATCTGAGGTAGATGAAAAATATAGAGTAGCATGTGGAGCAGCAAGATTAATAGAAGATGAGTCTGTTCAATATATTTTTCAAGAAATAGAAGAAAATTTGTACAGGGCTTTTTCTGGAGTTCAAACACCTGAACAGGGTGAGGCGCTTTGGAGAGAGGTAAAAGTAGTTAAGGCACTTAGAGAGAACTTGGAGTGGTATGCAAATCAAAGAGAAACCCTCGGAAAAAAACTCCGAGGATAAACAATATTATATCGTATCTGATGATTTAATTAACTGGATGCGTGGCGTAGCTTATACTAAGCTGACGTTAGAAGAAATCAACGGTTTTTCTGAAGAGTTGTTTAATGCACCAACTTTTCAGCAATACCTTGATATGCAACAAAAGAAACCAAAAATTATCACTAACTAGGATAACGCATAGCGACCCTAAAGGATATTTAAATGAGTATTGAGAATAAACCTATGGAGTTCTCACCTAAAGACCCAATAACAGAAGCTGCTGGTGTTGAGGCAGTATTGGGAATGATCAATCCTACAGAAGTAGGGCAAGTTGAGACAGATTCTGTTGACGAAACCGAGTCAGAAATCATTGAAGATAATGATAATTTTGACGGAGTGGGTGAAGAGCCTGATCAAACTGATGACATTGAAGCATCGGAAAGTGATGAAGCTGAACCTATTAGCGACATCGAGCTTGATGATACGGAGTATGAATATTTAGTTTCTGCCAAACAATTCTTGAATGAAAATGGTCTCGATGACATTGACAAGATAAAAAGTGGCATATTGATGCAAGGCGATTATACGCGCAAGACACAGGCATTGTCTGAAGAGCGAAAAGCATTTGAGTCAGAGCGTGATCAATCTTTACAAAAAGCAGCAGAAATGCTGGAGGTTGCTCAAGCTATGGTATACGGTCAGAGGCCAACCCATACGACTCAAGAGTTAATAGCTTTGAAAGAATCAGATCCTTTAGCTTATGAACAGGCTTTAGAAGCTAGGGTTCTTTACGAACAGAAACAAAGTGAAATTGACGAAGTAGCAAAAAATGTAACTGCTCAGTACCAACAGCAGCAACAGGAAAAGCTACAAGCTTATACTAATGAGCAAGCGCAACTGCTAGTACAGCTTGAGCCAGGTTTTGCAGATGAGACCATAGCTCAAGAAAAGGTCAGTGTTATGAATGAGTATTGGCAAAGTATTGGGGGTAGCCCTGAGACTTTAGCTAATGTGAATGATGCAATGGCTTTGAAAGTGCTACATGATGCTGCTATGGCTAATAGTGCACAGAAACAAGTTTCTAAAACTAAAGAACCTAAAAAGAAAGCTGCTTCTAAAACTGTGATAAGAAAAGGAGCGTCTAAGAGTCGAGCGCAAAAACAGGCTGCGGCTGCTAAAGAACAACGAGCTAAATCTTTCAACAAAGATGGCTCTATTAGTCAGAAGGCTGCTGTAGATTTGATTCTTAATTCTTTTAAATAGGTAAATTATCATGGCTACAATTTCAAACGCTGTATCTGCCAAAGCACTTGGCGATGCAAACAATATACGTGAAGATTTAGGTGATGTTATCTTTAACGTATCTCCTTTTCAAACACCATTTACATCAGGCATTGCAACTAGCGCAGTAACTAATGACAACCACGAATGGTTGACTGATAGTTTTGCTACTGCAATAAACAACAACGAAAATGTTGAAGCACCTGCAAGTATCACTGCAACAGTAGATACTCGTACTCGCAAAACTAACAACGTACAGATTGCACAAAAATCTGTGATTGTTACTCAAAAAGCTGAGTTTTTTGACAAAGCAGGTATTCCTGGCAAAGAGATGGCTTACCAGTTAGTTAAAATTGGCAAAGAGTTACAAATGGACGTTGAAATGCAGACTCTTAGTTTGCATACAGAAAAACGTGCAGGAACAGCTTCTACTGCTGGTCGATCAGCTAGTTTCCCATCTTGGATTTTAGCTAACCAATCAGTTGGCGGTGGCTCAGGCGCAGCTAACTCTGCCTCTACTGGCTCAACTGGCCCTGTGCCTGGCACAAATCGAACTTTGACTACTGCTATTCTTGACGGTGTTCTTGACGGTGTTTGGTCAAACTCTGGCGATTTTACTGATTTGAAACTTATGGCAAGTGCAGCTGTAGTAGCTAAGGTAAGATCAGAAGTAGACGGTATGGCTGACAACGTAAACTCTGATCCATCAACTGGTGAAATTTATGGTCGGGTTGCAGTTTATGTATCTCAGTTTGGCCCTGTTGCTGTTGTACCTAACAAGCACATGCCAGCTAATACTATTTACTTGGTCAATATGACAGCTTGGGGTCTCGGTATTGCAGGCGGTCAAAAAATACACACCACTGACATCGCAACACAAACTTCAGCAGAGCAAAAACTGCTTCAGTGCTACTACTCATTAGAAGCGCGAGCCGAAGAGTCAAATGGTGCAATTTACGCAATTACTGCTTAAATGTAACACGGACTAGGGGGCTTTGCCCCCTTTTCCCCAATCAGGAGAAACACATGCCTTATCATACTGGTCATAAAAAAACAAAAGACAAAATGGGTAATAAAAAGAAAAAGAAAAAAATAAAAAAAGGTAAGAAGTAATGAAAAAGAAACCTCTTACTAAAAAACAGAAAACTCTGCCAAAATTTTTGCAGAAAAAAATTATTGCTAGCAAAGCTAAAAAAAGGAAGAAATAATGCCTGATCTAACAAAAAGGCAAAAAGATACTTTAGCAAAACACAAAAAGCATCACACAGCTAAGCACATGGCGTTTATGCGTAAAGAAATGAAGAAAGGCTCTACCTTCACAGCAGCGCATAAAAAAGCTATGAAAAAGGTTGGCAAATGAAGCGTAAGTTTGCAAGGGTAGCTAAAACAAAAGGTGGTGTGCCTAAGAAGTATGTCAGAGGTGCTAAAAATAAAGCAGAAAGAGAAAAGGAAATAAAATCTACTGCTAAAAAGTACCGAGCAGGCAAATTGACACCAGCAGAAATGAATAGAATAGCTAAGTTGAGGGCTAAAAGTGGCAAAAGGAAGCGATAAAACTCTGCAAAACTATTCAAAAAAATACAATGTGCCTGTTGGTATTCTCAAGCAGGTTATGAAAAGAGGACAGGGTGCATTTTACTCATCAGGATCTAGGCCAGGTCAAACTCCTACATCATGGGGTTTAGCACGGGCTAGGTCTTTTGCGTCAGGAAGTGGTGGCGCACGTAAGGCAGATGCGGATCTTTGGAAAAAAGTATTGGCAGGTAGGCGTGGCAAAAGTAAGAGTAAGTAGAAAGAAAGACTCGAGACTGGCTAAGGCTGGCGTTTCTGGTTATAACAAGCCAAAGCGCACACCTAATCATCCGACTAAATCACATATAGTGGTAGCAAAAGAGGGCGATAAAGTAAAAACTATTCGCTTCGGTCAACAAGGTGCTGATACAAAGCCACCAAGAAAAGGTGAAAGTGCAGCAGATAAAGCTAAGCGTAAATCATTTAAGGCAAGACACGCTAAAAATATAGCAAAGGGTAAAATGTCAGCAGCTTTTTGGGCTGATCGTATTAAGTGGAGTTAGTAGAGGGTTGATATGGAAAAAATTAGCTTTGAAAAAAAACATGGTATTGCAGAGAACATACACTATGATGATGGAACAATTTACACGCATCATCAACAAGATATTACAAAGTTATTAGAAGACAACAAACGTAAGCGTAATGCTACAAATGACTGGATTAAATATGATCCTAAAAAAGATTATCACCAAGTATTAGATTTATCTATGACAGATGTTATGCGTATTAAAAATGATCATGGTGTAGACATACTTGGTAGGAATGTAGACTGGAAGTATGTGTTCAAGCTTATAGAAACACATTACCCATATATGAAAACAACAACAGCGAGATTGTAATGTCGTTATTAACAAGTTTCACAGAATTCAAAGCAGCTGTCAAAGATTGGTTAAATAGGCCAGATTTGTCTGATAGTGTTATAACTGATGTAATAATATTAGCAAATGGCGAACTGCAAAGGAAGCTTAATACAAGAAATCAAATGACAGTAGAAATAAAAACTATTTCAAGTTCTGAAGCTTCAGCACAAAAGTTTTTTTATAATGCTGGTGCTGATGGAATTATATCAATTACTGATTCTAAAGGTAGAAAGTTAAGACCTGTTACGTTTGCTGAGTATAAATTATATGCTGAAAACGATGGTGGAGAAGCATCAGTCTTTGCTGGTGCTGGCAATGAAATATACATCGGCCCAAAAATAGCTGAAAATGATGTATTTACAATTCAGTTCAAAGATGAAGATGCAGATTATACGACTAATATTCAAGGAACTGGAGTCGTCGCTGTTTACAATCCGCTTCTTATGGGATCATTGATGTACGCATATATGTATTTAAAAGACGATAACAGAGTAGCTTTATACAAACAAAAATTTGAAGATGCCATCATGGATATGAATAGACAATCAACTAGGACTTTGGGCTTGGGTAGAATAAAAGACGACAGTATTACTCAATATGGAGGGCCCTTAGCATGAGTTCACAAATAATTGATACCAATCCAACGGCAGGCTCTGCTACAACGCAAAGTGTTAGAGATAATTTTGCATTTGCTAAAAATGAAATAAATGAACACTACAGAATGTCAGAGGGCATGCAGACCACTGGTGGTAGTGCTACAGCTTATACAGCTACTTTTTCTCCAGCGGTAGTTTTAGCAACAGGTGTTAGAGTTACAGTTAAATTTAACGCTGCTAACACTGGCGCAGATCCTACTATTACAGTAGATGGATCTAACGCAAAGGTCATTAAAAGAGCAGATGGTGATGCTTTAGTTGCTGGAGAAATTGGTCTTAATCAAATAGGCGACTTAATTTACGATGGCACTAACTTCAGACTTTTGAGCGGTACTGACGTACCTACATTGGTAAAACTAATGTTAGGCGCTATGTACCCAATAGGACATATCTTAACAACTGTAAAATCAGATAATCCTGGCGATGCAAATTACTTTTTTACAGGTGTTACTTTTGGGACTTGGACTGCTTACGGTGCGGGCAAAACTATGTTTGGTATAGACTCATCCGATACGGATTTTGATACAGCAGAAGAAACTGGCGGTGCGAAAACAGCTACATTAAGTCAAGATAATATGAAGCACAACCATCAGTGGATGAAAGGTGACAACAGCGGTACTGGAGATCGTGCGTTTGACATAGAAGATACTGGTAGTGCAGGCTCTGGTGCTGCAACATTTAGTGAAACTGCTGCTGAACAAGATATACCTGCTGCATCTCGTTTTGATGGTGTTGATGCCTACACTGCCCTTAACAGAGCGGTAGTAGGGAGCGACCCAACTGCTTTCAGTATTGTTAATCCATACATTGTAACTAGGTTTTGGAAGCGAACAGCCTAATGTCATTTGAAACCGACAAAAGTAATGGTTTTAAATTAGACCTTTCTGATCTTCTTAAGACTGGTGTGTATCCAGATGTTTTTGATCGCTCTATACCTATGTGGGCAGAAGTAAACAACGTTCAATACAATGAATTCGGCCTTAAAAGAAAGGCAGGTCGTGCTGAAAAAGCTGACTTTAGTTCAGATACAAGTAAACCAATAAGAGGCTTAACTTCTACCATAGAATCTGTTGTTACAAGAAGCGACTCCGATGTATTTAGCGGCACAGCGTTTGATGACAAAGTTGCCTATGTAGGCGCTTTAGATCAAATTTTTTCATTTCAACTCAAAGAAGGCCAAACTAACACTGTAGGCACAGGTTACACTTTGGTTGAATCTGTTTCAGGCACTACTTGGGACTCTGCGTCAACAACTTGGGACTCTGGTTCTACCACATGGGATGAAGGTGTAAATAAACCCGAGACTTGGGTTTTTGAAACTTTCGGATCGTTTGTAGTCGGTGCAAGTGGCGGACACAAAGCAGTTGTCAAAAAGAATAACATAAACTTCAATACATTCTTTGGCACAGATTCCGAAACACCTACTGGAGAAATAAGCGGTGTGTTTATTAATGCTGGAGGCAGTGGTTATGTTATAAATGAAACCATATCAAATATGACTGCAAGTGTTGGCAGTAATACAGTTGATTTAAAAGTGACTGGTGTTTCGGCTGGTGCTGTCACTTCTGTCGAGGTTACAGACTTTGGCGCTGGCGATTATACAAATGCTACAGCTTTATCAGGCGGTACAGCATCTGCTAGTGGTAGCGGATTAACTTGCACAGTTAGTGTGCCTAGCATTCCGTACACCAAAGTAAAGATATTCAAAAGACAAGGCCCACATTTACTTGCTTTCAATTACTCGACAAGTGCAGGTGATAACAAAACTTCTTTTTCTTGGTGTAGTGCTGATAATATTGATGATTGGCATTCTTCTGCATCTAACACAGCAGGTAATTTGCAGATCAGAGAAGCTACTGGTGAAATAATGTGCGTCACACAGCTAGGAAACAGTCTAGCGGTTTACACAGAAAATCAAATGTTTTTAGTCTCTTTTGTTGGCTTACCAAATATATTTGGCTACAAAAAAGCATTAGATAGTGGTGTTGGTGCAGTATCACCTCATTCTGTTGTGTCAGTAGGTCGTAAAAACTATGGTCTTTGTAAGGATGGTTTTTTTGTTACTGATGGCGCTTCTGTGAAAATGATAGGCACACAAAGCGGAATAAATAACTTTTTTATAGAAAATGTTTCTACAAACAGCTTGGGCACAATAGTAGCTTTTGATAATGCAAAAGAAAACGAAGTCGTATGGGCTATTCCTATTGGTGATATATCTCCGAACAAAGAGGTTTATTTTAATTACAAAACAGGCCAATGGGGGATGAGAGATAGCACAGTCACACAATTTCATCCAAGAGGTGTATTCAATGAGCCATTGTCTGCAAGTGCAAGAAAGTTATTCGATGAAGGTTCTGTTGCAAATTTATCTAACTCAAACACATTTGCTACTACAAAAGCACATGATTTGAACAATGCAGATAGAGTTAAAGAAATTACACAGCTTAGAGTTGGTAAAGTAGGTAATGGAAGCCCAGTAGTTAGTTTAGCGACTACCGATACAATAAATGCAGCTCCAACTTTTACAGAAGAATTTACAGTAGATGAGACATTTAAAAACTTTCCTGTTAGAAAAGCAGGAAGATATTTACATCTCAAAATAGCAAGTGATGGAGAATCAGATGATTGGGAAATATCCGATCTAGTTATTCAAGGTAGATTTGAAGGTGAGCGATAAATGTCAGACCTACCAGAAATTTACGATAGAATAGCGATTGAGGAAGAGCTAAGACAATTACAACAAAAAACCGACGATTTAAAAACTCAAGCTTTTTTTATACCTCAATCATTTTCTCCTCTAAATGTTCAACCTGGCACTTTAAGCTACAGTGATGGCACAAACACTGATAATACGTTTGGAGACAATCAAGAAGCATTTTTTTATTATTCATCTAGCACAAAATGGCTGCCAATTTCTACTTTAAAAACACCTCAAATGTTTGGGGCTAAAGGTGATGGCACAACAGATGATACTGTTGCTTTAAAAAATTGGCTTGAAAGTAGTGGAGATTTATATGCGCCTTCTGGAATATATTTAGTTGCTGCGGCTGGAGCAGATGCTGGAGGTGTAACAGCAACAATATCAAAATCCTTAAATGTTATTTGCTCAGAAGATGCAATTTTTAAAGCTGGAACAGATTTAGATAATGACGTTATTAGAATTAAAGCTTCATCAACAAACTATAGTACTACAAGAAATTTAAGTGTTAGTTGGGTTGGGGGTAAATTTAACCAAGTTGGACAAAAAAATAGTACAGTTGTTCCTTTTAGCAGTCAATATACGCCAGCTAATTTAGGTAGCTCTGCTACTTGTGACGGATTGTCAATAAGAGGTGAAATTACAGTCGATAGCACTCCCACAGCGGGATTCGCCCGAATTGTTGTAAAAAACATACATACAATTGCTTCCAATGATTTATTTTGGAAAACGGCAGGTGGAGACTCTGGAATATTTGTATCTGGATCAGTTCACATAGAAGTTAGTAATTCTGAATTTATTGGTAATAGAGATCTTGGTATATATGCGTCAGGGCTTTCTAGCGGATCAATAACTGGTGGATCTTGCATAATTAGCAATAATAAATTTTTTGGGTGTATGTTTGGAGCAGCTACAAAAAGGCTCTTATCTAATGCACAAATAGTTAACAACGTAGGGTTTAATACTACTGCTGTAGCAACTTCTACAGCTGTAACAGCTACAGGTGACAACATTATTATTGCGAATAATATTGGTCATGGAGCTTGGAGAGTGGTAAGAATACAAACGGGGAGTGGCCATTTAGTTTATGGAAATCAATCATATAAGCATGGTGTAGTAGACCCAACAAACAGTAATGCAGCTTTGACATCTGTGTTCAATGCCGATAATTCTTGCGTTTCTGTAGAAGGGTCAAGCAATAACATTATTTCTAATAATAATGTTTTTGATTTAAATGTAAATATAACTCATGAAGTTGCTACAGTTGTATTTAAGAATGATAATGTTACTTCTACAGCCACTACGGATGTTAGCGCAAATACTATTTTAAGTTCTAGCCATGACCTATCAGTAGCAGACCCAATTTATTTTGGCGGAATTACCAATACTACAGGGATAAGTAACAATGTAATTTATTTTGTTTCGGAAACATCTTTTAGTGATAGCTCTTTTAGGGTAACAACAGATAAGGATGGTGCCGCTAGCGGAGATATTTCTTTTGCTGGAAGCAATGACACTAGCATTGATATAGAAAAAATTGCTAATAAAAATTTTGCACATAATAATACAGCAGATAAGGTTAAAAATGTAATACTTGAAGATTCTAGCTTTCAATCAAGAGAAGTGACTTCTTGGGGTAATTATGGAAGGGATTTGTCAGGACAGCCTGTAGTTTTAGAAAATGAATCTTCAGTTGATAAAGATGGCCATATATTAGATTTCAATGGAACGTATAATCATACAGGAACCACTTCAACTACAAATATTTTGACTTCAGGAAAAGCTGGCGAAGTAAATATACAAGAAGATTCTGCGTTTAAAAGAGACAGAATTAGAATTACAGCGGCTGGCACTATAACAGGAACAAATGGAACAAAAATCTTTTCTTTTAAATTTAACAACGTAAGAACACAGGAAACGGCATTTTCTTCTGCAACTGTTGGTATGTGGGTTTTAGATGGGTATATTGAAATAAACACTGCAACAAGCCAAAGAATATACGCACAAATAACCTGTAATGATCAGGTTGCAACTATTTTTGGGCTTTGTGCGGCAGATTTAACAGCTTCAAATGTAGCTTTAGAGTTCAGGCAAAAACTTAGCAACTCGTCAGACAACATTGCTACAAATACTTTTTCTGTTCGATGGGAGTAAAAAGATATCTTGTAGTCATCAACAGTTAGAATGTAAAATAAGTTTTGACTACTGTGGAGAAAAAATATACAGATATTGATTACAGCTAGAAGATCAAGCGCTTGAGTAAAAATTGTGTAACATTCATACAGGAGGGTGTATGGAGCAAGAACTGGTTAAAATTGAACCAGAACATGTAGACAAGGTGTGGTTTTTGTGTGCGCCTTTGCTTGAAAAAGCTATACTTAGATCAGAAGGTTGTATAGACATAAATGACTTATATCATTTAATTATGTTAAAACAGTATGATTTATGGGTTTTATTTGGTGAAAGTGCAGGAATAGATATGTGTGCTGCAACTAAAATAAAGGTTAATCCGCAAAAAACTATTTTAGAAATAAATTTTGTAGGGGCATCAGACGCAAGAATTTTTAAAGACTTCAGAAAAATGTTGAATCAAGTTGAAAATTGGGCAAAAGATTTAGGTGCTACAGAAACAATGTTTTGCGGACGAAAAGGCTGGAAAAAGTTATTCCCAGAATTTGAAGAAAAATACACAGTCATGACAAAAAAATACGAGGCATAAAATGGGTAGCATTTTTGGCAGTGGTAGTAGTACTACACAAGAAACAACAACTAGGCCGTTTCCAGCACAAGAGCAGGCTTTAACTAGACTATTTCAAAGGTCTGAGGATCTTTATCAGTTAGGTCCAGATCAGTTTTTTCCAGGTCAAACTCTTGCTGAAGAGTCACCTGACACTGTGGCCGCAAGAGCTATGGCAAGGGGTGCTATTGGAGGTCAGCAACAAATAGC
>TARA_R100000231_G_scaffold30967_1_pt1 | contig 11830 bp, 14 predicted proteins | sample TARA_R100000231 | Tara Oceans TARA_R100000231 (sample SAMEA2620565) | marine metagenome | biome: marine biome (ENVO:00000447); feature: surface water layer (ENVO:00002042); material: "saline water (ENVO:00002010), including plankton (ENVO:xxxxxxxx)" | depth 5 m | reverse complement strand
AGCATCTGTTATATAATACTCTGCATGAGTATCCATCATAACTCTCTGCTCTTTAATTTCTTTACCGTTAGCTCTCTTACCTACTTTTAATTTAATCTCATCTCCATTGTCATCCAACTTAGGGACCATGTGATAAGAACCTTTGTAGGTCTTAGATATAACTGCAAGAATTTTACTTCCTGGATCAAATATTGCCTCTACATAAGGACAATCATTTGTTGCAGGCATTAGTTTAAAGGTCTTATATGGACCCCAGTTTGATGTGGTAATGATCATGTTACCACCAAAACTTATTGATTTTTTTGCCATAATTTTATATAGTTTTTAATTATTTTACTCTCAGCAAAGATAGTAATTTTTTATTAAAAATATCCAAATCATCACTCTTTTTCATTGTAAGTTCTTCTTTATTCAAATTGGGTTTGTCACAAAGCTCAAAGACTTTATATAACAACTCCGGATCTACTGCTAGTTCTTCAGCATACTCATCATGATAAAACTCAGGATGTAAATATGAATCAACATATATAGCAATAGTTCCTTTATCTCCAAAGAAATCTGTAATATTTGTTTTTATTGGCTCACTTATTTTTGAATATCTACCACGTACTATGTGGTTAAAGTCATGACCAATGCCTGACATGTCAAAAACATACACGTGTTTTGTAGGACTCACTTGAAAGTAATTTTCAAATTTAGAGTTCTGCAAAAGATATAATGTTTCAAACTTTGTCCAAGCATCAGTCTTCCTTTGTTTATATAAGCATATAAATTTTCTATCAGTAACGCTATAATAATCTTTCCATGATAAATATGTTTCTACAGGAGTATAATCTACACCCCTGCGTATCCCAAGCAATGGATACAAAAACACTTTACTTTTTTGGAAATATTTACTGTGCATTATAACGTTACCTCATTCACTAAAAATTCATATGGTAAATCAAAATTCATATTATCAATATGATACTTTGCTACATCAAGTGCCTGCTCTAGACCACTATACCATGAATCCATAGTAGTAGGTCTTACAGGAAAACTATAAATTTGATTATACTTATCTATCACTATAAAGGTAAAGTTTATTTTGTAATCTTTACCCTTATCACCAGCATTTTTTAACGCTAGTACTGAATAAATAGCCGCTTGTAACCAATAATTATAGAATTCAACTGTTTCAGCAAACTCTGTGACACTCTTGCCCGTGGTTTTAAAATCTATTATTCTTATTGTCTTATTCTTATGATCTATTATATATTTATCTATTATACCCTTTAGGCCAAAGTCATAGTTTTGTAATTTACAACTCAGTGCTTTCTCTACAAATGATTCTGTGTCATCAAGTTCAAAGTCAGTTTCATTAGAAGCTAATGCTTCCATGACTGACTTGTTCTCCTTGATTAACTCAACAGATTCATTGCACTTATTATATATATCCTGATCAATGATATCTTTGCTTGCTGATACAAATAGAAATCTATAGTAATCTTCACATTCAGAAGTACGTACTTTAGCAACACGCTTATCTGAATTTTTTAAAGACTGGTATAGATTTACTTGATGTAAACAATCTAAAATCACATTATCATCTACTTTAGATAATTCCTCCTCATCTGTATGATTTGGTATTAGCTTAAGAACTTTTCTTAATGATTCAGATGGTATTTTACCAGGCACTAATGCAAAGTTATTATCAAATTCTTCAGGTTGTAACAATAGTAAATGAATTAACTTACCCTCAATCAAATGCTTATCTGTTCTCACCTCCCTTTCCTTAAGGATATAATCCTTGTAGAAAAGAGATGGTGAAAACTTAAGCCTATTTAAACTTGAGTAAGAGAATTCAAAGTCACCATTATCACATTTAGATTTAAAAATGTTTTCTAGTTCTTGATTCTTTTTCATAATTAAAATGGTAAATCATTTTCAGGTTCAGACTTTATTACTTCAGATAAAGATTTCTGTTTAACCTTAGCTCTAAAATCCGGTGATAATGATATAGATGATCTTTCTAACTTAAATGCCTTAGAAGTATTTAAACCTGTAGCTTGTTGTATAACTTTTTCAAATAACAAATCAAGCACATGTTCCATAGCTGGTACAGTAAGTGCATCATCTTGGATTAATAAGTCAATTAGTCTTTCATATCTATGAGAAGTCCCATGCTGATAGTTTGTATTATCATAATACTTTTGAAACTTTTGTCTCAAAGACTTGAAACCAACTTGATTCCATACTTTAGTACCTTTCATTCTCTCACCAAAATGAAAGAATATCATACCAAGGTATGTCTCAGAACCTTCTATCTTTGCATTTGCCATCATGGTCATTGCTACAGCAACGTCATCAGATGCTCCACCTTTTAACATTTGTTTAAGTTGTAAGAACATCTTATCTTCAATTGGTACAGATATATCTGACATAGCCTGATTGCAATCATCATCAAGTATCCACTTAAATTTACCACCCATGATTTCATAAAACCATTTTTCATTTTTAGTAGCAACTTTAAAAGGATAATTCTTACTAAATGATACAGCATTTAATTGCTTACACAATAATTCAACTGTATTGTCCCATTCAGTATTATAATAATAACGATCAGGAACAGCAACTAAATCATCTAGTTTATCAGCAAAGAATTTTTCTAATCCTAAAATAACATTTTGCTTAGATTCAGCATTAGCAAAAGCAGTAGTATTTTGTTCTACAGCATTTATTAATTGTTTACCTGTTATAAACTTATTTTCATAATAACCGGATGTAACACACTTCTCAATTATTTTTGTAGATATAACTCTAGCATCCGCTGCATGTTTATCTCTAGTCATTTTAAGACCTGTCTTCTCACAATATAAACCAACTCTATCTCTAGATAAACTGATTCCAGGATATCTATATAAAGTTTTTATACCGTTTAGATCTTTAATTTGACCAGATGATAAGTTTTTATTTGCAGCTTCTATAAAGTCTTTAACATTATATCTAGCATTAGATTCCAACTCTACAGTAAAATCACTTGACTCATTTATAGTTATATCAGCAAAACTATTTATATGCTTTTTGTCTCCATCAAAGTTAATTCTCCAATATTTTTTTAGATTCATTTTTTTTAATTTTTAAATATTTATTAGCTAATTCAGGTTTCACTTGAACCTTAAACACATATAACTCTCTGTTACTAATACTGATCTCCTGTCTAACTATAGGCTCTAAATACTTAAAACCTTCATTAGTCAGTTTATCATCTTCATGCTCACTAAGCAAGAAACGTTCTGCAGTTTGTCTACCCATCCATTCCAACTTTGATTTATTCCACCAATAGTCTAAATCTTTACTTCTACTATTAAAATGATATCTGCTGACCATACCAGCAAGTTTCCATAATAAATGTCTGTTAACATCAGTTCTAATAGTTGGTAAAAGCTTTTCCAATAACGCTCTGTCATCACCACCAGCATCATACATGCTCTTTATAGTATTAAGAAGATCAGAAGTCAATACCTGTTGATTAGGAGATTCTTCCATAACTCTTCTCTCAGAAATAACAGTAGCACCGTGGTTATAGATCCTATCTAAAATCTCTAAACTGATACCGGTGTAAACATAAGTATCATAAGGGAGAGAGTCATACTCACAAGAACCTATATGTGAATTAAGCATATCTGCTCTATTATTATCCCATAGTACATGTTCTATGTTTTCATCTGCCATCCAGTCATTTATATAACCACCACGTCTATTGTCTTCAAACTCTGTAACAGAATAACCATTGCAGATATAAAACATATATGATTGTAATGATAGTGATTGGTCATCTGCATAATATACAGAATTGTAATTTGAGACAAATACATCAGCAAGCTGTGGATTACTAGTAATAGTCATCCCATGCTCTTTGAGTTCAATCTTCATCTTATCTGCAGATACCGTAGAACCTGTCATAATAAATGCTTTCTTACCTTTATATGTATGTATAGGGAGATCATGGTCTCCTTCAATTATATCTTTGTGCTCTTCATACTTAGTCTTATCTTGTGTCACCAGGACAGTACTCAGTTTGGTGCAGTCACCACTACAGATCATACCATTGATGTCTGTAGTAGTGATGCCCAATGAGTCAATAATACTTTGCATGGAACGCACATCTTTGTGAATTTCCTTGCTCATTATTTTAACGTCATTTTAATTATTTCAGGATTCATCATGAACTTGTTGAACTTCTGCTTGTTACCATTAAAGATAGTTCTAACTATTAGGTACTTGAGGTCATTAGAGAAATGCTCTCCTGTACATAGTTTAATTAGCCTATCAGTAACTTTCTGGTTAATAGTATTACCGTTAGAGTATACTACTGAGAAGTTTGCAAGTCTTGTTGCAAGAGTTGACGCAATGTCAGCCCTGTATCCATCTTCATCAGACTTACCCATACAAGATGTTAGTGCTCCAAGGATATACTTCTCATCTTCATGAAGTAGAATATCTTTAGGTGCAACCAGCTTGTCCAGCTTGTTATTAATAAAGATTGTAAACATAGAAGCAAACTCTTCACCCACACTACCTTCACCAATCATTTGGATCAAGGCCAAGTTCTTATCAAAGTTCTCAAAGCTAGAAATAGCATTAAAGAATGTAGAGATAGATCTTGCATTAGTCTCTTGAGTTACAAGTTCTGGATGCATCAATAAGAAGTTAATACATCTTGAGTCTATACCTTCTGCTTCTGCCCATCTTGCCCACACATCTACATCAAACTTTAGGTTTGCAGTAATGTAACGAGTCTTCTGTGCAGAGTCAACAGAGTTAACCATGTAGTCACCATTGTCAGGATTTGCAGTCAATATAATATGCCAATCCTCTGGTAATGTCCATGAGATATATGTCTGACGATCCACCAATTCCATAACAGCTTGAATGAATCTTACATCTGCACGGTTCCAGTCATCAAGAAGAAGGATACCACCTTTCTTCTTACCTGCAATCCACTCAGGTGCACAGTATGACATACGGTTATTACCGGTCATCTTCCATCCACTCTTAAGATATTCTGCAACTGCTAGTTCATCAACCCATTGACCTACCTTCTTAGTAGTAGTTTGATTAGCTAGCTTAAGCAAGTCATCAGTAGCTGCAGAACTGATATTAAGATTTTTATTAGAAACCTTTACTTCCTTTTCTTTATACATTTGGAACTGACGTACTGGGAAACCCACTAGATCACCAAGCTCTTCTATCTGTGCAAGATTAAGCTTAACAAAATCTAGATCATGGTCTCTTGCCATATCCATAATAGATGTAGTCTTACCAATACCAGACTCACCAACAACTTCAATTGCTACTGGTTTCTTTCCTTGTTTCTGTAAGAACCTATTGTTGTTAACTACGTGATTAACAAAATCTTTAAGTTCATCAATGTTTAAATTTACTTGTGCCATTTTTCTATTTTTTAGTTATTTGTATTTTAAGTCCTGGTAATTCATTATTTATACTACAACTGCTGCTATGAACCCATAAGGTATTCTTAGGGCAGTTTTCTGGAGTATAAGCTTCACCATCTGTCAAATATATTAGGGCAGTATAATACCCCTTCTCATTATAATGATCTATTACAGGTTGGAAGCTTGTGCCTCCTCTACCTTTTATGTTCCAATCCTTTCTAGGATTAAAAACTTCTACACTATTTATACTAGTATCACACTGTACTACAGTGATCTGATGACCAGTCTTGTGCATATGTGTGAGCTCATTCATGAACTCTATTAACTCTGAGTTAGATACAGATCCGCTTGTGTCAACACCAACACAGATATGATTCTTGTGTTTGATCTTGAGGCCAGGGTTGCCACTATATCTTTTATTGTACTTACGTCTCAGTTTCTTTGTATATACTATACTAGAATTACCAACAAACCTTCTTAGATATGCCTTCCAGTCAAATGCTGGTGGTTCAATCTTTTGAAGTCTTCTAATAATATCTGCTAGCTCACCGGGTACACTACCGCATCTCTTTACTGTAGCATCAGCAGTTTCTTTCATTTGATGTTCAATCTGCTTTTGCACTAGCTTCTTATCAGCTTCTGTTAAGTCATCAAACTCATCCCATGTTGTATGGTCATACTGACTATCTCCATTCATCTGATCTAGTATAGACTCTAGAGTTGGACAACTACCTTTATCTTGAGCCTCTTGTAGTTTATCATAATAATACTTTGTACCTGCTCTAGTCTTAAGATTTAAATCTTCAAACATATCTAGAACTAATGCACCCGGAGGTAGCATGTCAACAGATATATACTGATTGATCTCAAGATCTGCAGCAATATTGAACAACTTATGATTAGGGAACTTATCTCTTATCATTAGATGCCCAAGTGAAACATGTAATATTTCATGCTTCATTAAACCTTGTTGTTGTTTTTCATTTAGTGTATCAAAGTATTCTGGATTAATTGCAAGCTGCACTCCCATATTTAGTTTACTTACACCGGCAGTTGGTAAGTCATCTTTATATACTTTGTTCATACCTATGAGGAATAAACCATAATAAGGTTCAGAAAACATAAGTGTCTTTGATGCCTTTGAGACATCATCAACTATCTTACCTAGATTTACTTTTGTAGTTGCTGTACTCATTTTCTAAATTTTTAAATATTAATTTTTCATTTTCTGTTATACATTGGTCTTTTATATCCTCCAATGTCATGAACATAGGATGAACCGGACTGACATGTCTAATACCTACAATAATCTCTCTGCGTTTTTGTCCACCAAAAGATTTTATAAGTAATAAGTCATAGGCTTTACTACGTTGCATATTTTTATATAGCTCTAAACCCAAAAAAAAATCCTCCATATTGGAGGATCTCATCATTTGTATAAGTTTAGTCCATGTTTCAATTGTCATCTCTTCTTTCATTAAACTTTTCATTTATTTCTATTATTACACCTGGATTATTTTTATCATACTTGTATGCATTAAAACATGGTACAATAAATTCACAGTTATCATCATCAATCCAACCGTGTTTTACCATATCATCTTGTACAGTTTGTGTAGGATTTATATAATCAAACTTATGTCTAGTACCTCTGATAAAAGTAAAATGGACAAATACCGGGGACTTGTACTTAGCTACTGTTTCTTGGAAGGATTCAGTAAACTTCTTATAATACTTAGCCGTGTCCTTTCTATACTTCATAACTGTCTTACTAGCTATAAAATATTTTCCAGTCCAACGTCTACTATTCTTAGAACTAGGTACATTACCCGGTATAAACCATTTATTTTGTTGCATTTTCAATTAGTTTTTGGAGCTTAGGTTTAACAGCCTCAACACCATACTTCTTGACAGCATCAGATATATCTTTCTCAGACTTAATATATATAGGTTTGATGTCATAAAGCTCTTCATACTTCTTCATTGCGCTGTGACCACACTCATCATTATCCAACAAAGATATAACTTTTTGATATCTTTCTTTAAAATTTAGAATAATATGTGGCTTGATCAGAGTATTCTCTGAGTCAGGAGCAACAAAGTCTAATGCAAAACCCATGCTTTGTATACACATACCATCTTTTAAAGAGGAGACAATAACAAGGTACAAGTCATCTTCCAATTGATCCACACCCTGTAGATACTCATTTACCTTAGTAAATTTATTTCTACTACTGTATGGTTGGTAGATCTTATATACTTTGTTATTGTTGTAATATCCATAGATCAATCCATTGGCTATCTTGATCTTTTCAATTACATCTCCTTCCTTAATCATGGTAAAGTATTCTAATGGTTTCACATTATACTTTGTAAGAACTTTTTTTCTAATACCAAACTGCATCCAATAATCAGCATCTTGCTTACTCCAATCACGAGGCAATGCAAAGTCTACTTTATATTTAGGAGCAGGAGTAAATTCATCATAGTCAAATACACCGCCATCCATAGACCATTTATTCCAATCTTCTACTATCCTAAACAATGCTTTAGAATAGTCAAGACCAAATAACTCACAGACCAGATCAATCTTACTACCTTGTTTACCTGATGAAAAATCTTTGAACTTATATTCATTAGTATAATTACATAAATAGATACACATGGAAGCTGTACGCTCATTGGGATTAAACACTGACTTAATCTTTATATCCTGACCGGTTAACCTTTCAGGTAGAGTAAGATAATATTCAAATACCCATGCACTATTTACATCATCTTTATTATTAGCAAATCCTTTTGTAGTAAACATAGCATTAGATTTAAAAGTTTGGGGCTGGGACTTGGTGTGCAATTGCTTTGTCCCAATTAAGTTAGTATGCCACGTCTGGTCTTAACCAACTAACACCCACTACTTTTATTTATAATTCAAAGTCATCAACAACACCATTACCTGATGGAGTTGCAGCTACAGTTGACTCAGCTTTCTTTTGTACTTCACGTACATGTTCAGCTTTGTTAAATGTAATCAACCTTGAATTGCTAACATCAACATCCAAAGATTCTGCAGGAATACCATCCTTAGATAACTTTGGTAAATATAAATCATTATTAATATATCCTTCTTTGTTTTCCCATTCTCTGCTTGCTAGGCAAACGTTGAAGAAGTCACCAGAAAGAACTGAGTTAGCTTTAGATATAAAGTCCTCAATTGTTGCAGCTTCAATCTTATCTAGTTCTGATCTTTTGTTAACTGCTTCACTTAAGAATATCATAGCCTTGAGGATCTCTTGATCTCTATTAATTTCTCTACCACTAGGTAATGTTGTATCCTTATATGGATAAGGAGACATTCTAACTCTACCTATTTGACCCTCATATCTACCTAAAGCTTCATTAGTTTTATCTCTGAAGAAACCTTCAAAGTCTCCGCCAACTGGTTTAGTCTCAACGTGTAAGTTAAGATTAAATGCTTCAGAATCATAAGGAGTTTGGTCAAGTGTTATAGAATTAATCCTAACAACGTTGTTACCTGGTCCAATTAAAGGTCTTGCTTTACCTGAACCTACTTGCATGTCTTTTGTGTTTAACATATCTTTCTTTTTTTAAAATTAATAATTAGTTTTCATATTTGATAATACAATCTTTCACAAGTTGTAGATCATTATCTATAAAGGAATCTTCAAACATTCCCATAGGAGACTTACATGTGTTCTCTCCATTATTTTGCGTATCAAATCCATACTCTAATGCATCTTCAGTTTTCTTTACTCTACCAAATAATACTATAGAGAATAGACCTTCTAACGTTAAGGTATTGTCAATCATTTTACCAATTGTTTTAGCCTTAACCTTTCTATGTCCATTTACATCAGTTGTTTCCTCTGAATGAGTTAAGAAAAAGATAGTTAGATCATCTCTCATATCTTTTGGCATCTTAGCAACCTGTGCTAGGTTAGCCGCAATCTGAGTAAACTTATCATAACCTTTCTCATTAGCTCTATCAAAGTATTCAAATGAACTCATATACTGCCAGTCATCTATAACTAATGTCTTGATGTGAGGCATCTTATCATTTACATGTGCCATTGCACTCATTACACCACTTGCACTAGATGCGCTTGTCATGTTACCTTTAGGATTATCTTTACCTATGGTAGTATAATTACTTTTCCATCCTTTGAATGGTAATGGTTTATTTGCAATGTTAATAATAAAAGTTTCTTTAGGATCTAACGTCCTCATACTTGTTGACTTACCTGTACCTGAGTCAGCAATAATTAATACACTTTGTGCCATTTTATTTTTTTAATTTATTGTTAATACTTAGTAATGCTTTTTCTATTCCTATTAATACATCAATCATTGTCCTATCTTCAGGACCTTTAACATCAAAGTCTTTTGTACTAAGTTTAGCAATAGTTTCTTTGACATTATTTCTAGAGTTAATATCATTGATTACTTTCAATTCAGATACAGGAATCATATATCTTTCAAATCCACTCTTTGAAGTAACAAGTTCATACTCTTCTTCAAAATGGGGATTATGTTTCCAAAGATATAAAGTTCTCTTAGGATCTTCTGAGTCATAATCAATACTAACAAACTCTGTATATATATCACTGCCTTTCTGTAACTCACTAGGAAAGAAAGATACATGCAGTTCATCCTTACCAGACGGTCTATAAGCCATCTTAGGTATATATAATGGATCTATACCAGCATCCTTAAAATATTTTGAATGCTCCTTAAATAGTTCCATAACTTTTTTCTTACGTTCAGCTGGTTTCATATTATAATTATTTTCTTGGTACTTGTTCAGGTGTGTTCATTTCCTCAATCTCCATTCTTTCAAATGCAGCTCTAAAGAATGACATACGTGCATCACCATTCCTTGCTTTAAGAAAGTGAAGTACCAATGTTTTATCATCTTGTATTAAATATCTATCAGGACCATAATATCTTATCTTCTGCTTGGCAGGCCTGTTAATACCAATCAGTGTATCAGCATGTTGTAACATTGCATCTGAACCAAATATATCTGACTCAAGCACATAGTTACCATACTTACCATCAATAGCTCTGTCAGGATTATCTATATTCCTGTTAAGCTGTGATATTGCAATAAATAAACAAGGATACTCACGCTTTACTTGTGTAAAGAATTCACCTAACTCAAACAACATATCTAATCTATTGTTCTGATAAGGTGCACGCTTTACTAGTATAGTATGATCTAGAGTAATAATAGTCTTCTGTCCCTTATGTTCATTCATATACATGTCAACCTGCTCACGCATTTGATTAACAGTCATTGGTGTTGATATCACATCAACCGGATATTTAACTCTTCCCTTTGCGTACTGATGACATTGTTGTATTACACTCTCAGGAAGTTTATATCCTGCTGAACATAATTGTTTATATGTCTTACCAGTAATAGAGCTAAACTCTCTCATTGCTGATGTCCTACCAACCATTTCAAATTGAAATTCTAATACCCTAAACTTATCTTCAGGATTAAGTACAAAAGATTCTCTAACTATCTGATCTTTAATTAATGTCTTACCTGACCCTGGTCTACCGCCAATAACAGTAAGAGTATTCCACTCTAATCCGTCTGTTACAGCATCATTAAACTTAGGCCATGGTGTGTATATGGATTTCTCCTTCCCTGTAGATCTATCAAGCATATACTTGAGAGCTTCTCCAAAGGCTTTATGTTGTCCGTCCCATGCTTTTTTCATACTACGTTTTCACTAAAATGGTTATTATCTTCTTCCTCTACTCCTTCTCTAATCATGTCACAGTAATCAGCAAGTTGTGATTGCTTAACCTTAGACTGATTTGCTTTAGATATAAAGTATTGACTAGTCTGCATATACAGATAATCATTTTGTCTATACTCTTTTACATATCTATGTGTAGCAGCAATAACTTCATCCCATGTGTAATCATAGTTTTCAAAGAACCATCTAAAATTATTTATCAATGTCTTGACATTAACTCTAGCTGGCTTACCGCTTGGTAACTTTTTAGCAGGAAAGATTTCTCTATATTCCTCAACAAGATCAACATACTTTTTACCCATAAGGTGTACATTAGTCTTGCGTTTGGCTTTCTTAAAATATGCATCATACTTTTCTATAATATCTCTACCAGCTTTTGTAATGGTAATAGATTTCTTTGGTTCATATTCTACATATTTATTTTCTACCAATCCTTTTATTTCTAAATGTGGATTTATAGTTTGTATAGTCAGCTTATTATCAATTGCATATAGTAATAATAACTGATTTGGTGTAAGTTTGTCAATCAGGATTTCCTGCATCAATTCCCACATAATTTTATTGGTTTTTTAAGTTAACAAATATACAAAATTACTCTTGTAT
>TARA_R100000231_G_scaffold36357_2_pt1 | contig 11838 bp, 20 predicted proteins | sample TARA_R100000231 | Tara Oceans TARA_R100000231 (sample SAMEA2620565) | marine metagenome | biome: marine biome (ENVO:00000447); feature: surface water layer (ENVO:00002042); material: "saline water (ENVO:00002010), including plankton (ENVO:xxxxxxxx)" | depth 5 m | reverse complement strand
GCAACTACCTCTGCTCCTGCTTTTAGTCGTATCGGTGAGGGAGCTAAAGCTAAACAAACTAAGGCTAATCTGGAAAAAATAGTTAAAGCATCTTCAATGTGGTATAATCAACAGGTAGAAATAAATGGCATGGGTAAATTCCCTTCACAGCCTCATAGAACAGTAGACATAGGTGAGGTCATTGATTACAATAATAATCGCAGAATAGAGGCAAATGAGGTGTTAGAAGGTACTTATGTACCTGTATTTAGTGATACTAGCTTTCTTCATTTATTTGATAATGACACAATTAAATCACCTTATCAAGATGGCAGATATTTATATGCTATTATAGGTGGCTCTGGAACAGGTAATGCGATTGTAAGTCCTATCTTTGTTGTAGTAGATCAAGAAAACCCAGAAGATTTTTATAAATATTACAAGCCATGAACGAAGATTTTAAAGATTACATACAGATAGTTTTATTTTTACTATTTGTATTTGGAATAATGATTTTTGCATCATGTGATAGTGGTTGGAGTGTCGCAGGTTATGAGGTATGAGTGATGAGAAACAAAAAACATACAGGAGTTATGGGGTTACGACAATTAGTGATAATCTCATCGTATCTTTCAATGTTAGGTTTATTATTAACTGCATTATTGCATTCTCTATTTTTGGTTGGACAGTCTTTACTTATGAGCAAAGACTTAGAGAGGTTGAGTCAGCAATTATCGAACATTCACAACGACTTGATGACCTCAAGTCAATACATGATGCTGAGATAGAAGAGATACAAGCATGGTACAAAAAATCTTTAGAAGTGGATTTAAATCCTTTAAATATTTTAAAAAGAAAAAGAAAATAGTATTAACAGAAGATGATTTTAATCATAATTACTTTATGAACAGGGAACTACGGAGAGTTAGATGATTGAAACTTTTGCAGATGCTTATTTACAAATAGGAGCAGTTGGTTTTTGCCTCTGCTTGTTTGGATTTATGATACTAAACCTTATTAAATCACAAAAGGAACAATCAGATGACTTAGAGTCTATTAGAGCAGATTTAAGCCAAATGGCTAGTGAGATTAACAATACAATGAATATCTCTGTCAAGTTAATTGATTCAATCAATTCCTTTAAATCGTCTTTACATGACAAACTAGACAGAAGGCATGAAAAGATGACTGAAACTATAGATGAATTAAGTAATCAAATTAATTATATGCAGGGAAGAATTAACGGAAAGTAATGGATAGTTTAAAAGTATCATTTGCAAGTTTATTTAATTATGGTTTATCACTAGCTGAAGTAAGTCTAATCTTACAATGTTTAGTAGCTGTGATGACCATTATTTATTTAGGATATAAAATAAAAAACATAAGGGAGATATAAATGTTAAAAAAAGTAGTATTAGCTAAAATTATTGATAAAGCTAAAGATCATATTGTAGAAGAGTACCAAGATGAGTTTATTAGTTATATACAATCAGATGAGTTAAAAGAAGAATTAGCTACAAAGATAAATAAAAAATTAAATCTGCCATTCTTAAACGAATCACAAGAACAGGAATTGCTAGAAAAAATGATTGATTGGCTAACTGATGTATTAGAGGATTTGGCTAAAAAATAATGGCTCGTGATCCCAGATTAAAACGCTTTGGACTTAAAGGATTCAACATTCCTAAAAGAACTCCCAAGCATCCAAAAAAATCGCATATTGTTCTAGCACGATTTAAGGAAGGTGGAAAGTTTAAGACTAAACTTATAAGATTTGGTCAGCAGGGTGTTAAAACAAATCAAACTTCTGCACAACGCAGAGCATTTAAGGCTAGACATCGTAAAAATATAGCTAGAGGTCGCAAAAGTCCTGCATTCTGGTCAAATCTAGTGAAATGGAAACCATCTAAGACTAAGAGAAAATAATGGCAACTAAGCGTACAAAACCAAAATTATGGAAAAGCATTGTAGCTAGAGTCAAAGCAGGTAGCAAGGGAGGTAGAAGAGGTGTCTGGACTGCGAGAAAGGCACAACTTGCCACAGCAAGATATAAAAAAGCAGGTGGAGGTTACAGGGGTAGAAAATCATCTAAAAATTCACTTACTAAGTGGAGTAAGCAGGATTGGGGTTATGTTAGTAAAAGAGATGCTAAAAAACCCAGAGCAAAACGAGGTAGATACCTACCTAAAAAAGTAAGAGAGTCTTTAACTAAAGGACAAAAAGCCTACACGAATCGCAAGAAACGAGAGGCTACCAAAAAGGGAAAGACTAGAGCAAGTTATACTAAACGAGTAGCAAAGAAAGTTAGGAGAGCATAATGCCATCACACTACGGAAAAAAAGCTCATAAGAGCAAAGCAAAGAAAAAGAAAAAATCAATGTTTAAATTTGGTAAAAAAAGAAAGAAAAAGTAATGCCTAGATTTGGTAAAAGATCAAAGCAAAGAATGGTTGGTATTGATCCTAGATTAAGAGAGGTCTTAGATAGACTTATTGAAATTATGGATGTAACTATCATTGAGGGTATAAGATCACCAGAGAGGCAAGAAGAACTACTAAAAAAAGGTGCTACAAAAACAAAATACTCTAAACATCTTGAAGGTAAAGCTGTAGATGTAGCACCTTATCCAATAGATTGGAATGATAGAGAAAGATTTCATTATATGGGTGGGATGATTAGGGGAATAGCAAAACAATTAGGTTATTATGTTAGGTGGGGTGGAGATTGGGATTCTGATGGCGAAATTAAGGATAATAGTTTTGATGATCTTGTGCATATAGAGATTTTAGGATAGTTGTTTAGTTATTGCATAAAAATAGATAGGATTTGTGCTTTCGCAACTAAAGAAAAAGATTTTGATTTTTGTGGATTAGCAACAAATGAGAATAGAATACAGTTTATGACTAAGTGTCCTAAAAAACCTAAAAAAAGGTAGGGTAGGAGATAGTTTTTTGAAAAAAGCAATAGTAATACCAGATCAACACTTTCCAATACATGATCAAAGTGCTGTAAATGTGGTTCTACAAGCCTTAGAGTTTATTAAACCAGATATATTTATAAACTTAGGTGATGTGGGAGAGTGGGAGACTGTTTCAGCATGGAGATACAAAGGTAAGAAATTACCACCTCTGGAATATCAACTACCTTTAATTGATGAGGAGATAAAACAAGTCAATGAAGGTATAGATCAATTTGATGCTGTACTTGATAAAATAGGGTGCGTAGAACGCTATATTTGTGCAGGAAATCACGATGAGTGGCTTACCTATGGATTTGTTGAAAAGTATCCATATATGAAGGATTACACCTTTAGAAAAGCGTGTAGATGGGATGAGAGAGGTTATAAATACTTAAGTTACAATCAACCTTTAAAATTAGGAAAAGTAAATTTTATACATGGAGCATACGCTACTACATACCATGCAAAGAAACATCTGGAGGCTTATGGAGCTAATATCATCTATGGGCATACCCATGATATACAACGCCACTCGCTTACTAAATTGGATTCTGGAACGATTGGAGCGTGGTCTATGGGTTGTTTAAAGGATATGAGTGCAGAAAAGAATAAATGGTTAAGGGGTAGGCTACATAATTGGAATCATGCTTTTGGTATTGTTACTTGGTTTGATAAGCCTAGAGGAAACTTTCAAGTTGAGACAATAGAAATAGTAAAAGGACAGGCAACTGTGTGGGGAGAGGTAATAAATGGATAAGAATACAAAATTTATGCAAGTATTTAACGGAGAGATAGAACTTATGAACACTTTTGAGAGTTTAAATAAGTGTATAGAGCTATCTAAACGAATAACATTAACAGATTTAATATCACCAAGTTCTAAAACGACAGGTGAAGTTGCTGAACTTATATATAGGTTACAGAACTTAGTAGAGTTTGAGGTTTTAGACTTTAACCATAATGAGGCTTAAATGAGTACATACGAGGCATCATATTGTTCACAATCAGATGTAAAACAAATTTTACCAGAACTAGGTAAGTTTAGTCAAAGATCAATATTAGCTCCTAATTGGGTAGCATCTGGGGTAACTCATTTGTTTTATCTATATTCAGCAGGTGGTAGTGGATTTAGCGTATTATTTAAAGATGGTAAAGATTTAGGTGCAGAACAAAGTGGACAACCTTCATCAGACGATCAATGGAGATATGTAGAGGCTGATGGCAGATTAGAATATTATATAGGTGGTGGGAGTGCCAATACACTTAATGGTAGTGTATGGGAGTTTGGTGAGGATCAAGATGCTAACCTTACTAAAAACATAGCTAGAGCATCTGATTTTGTTAGGAGCATGGCAGGAATATCAATCTATCCACGCAAAGGTGAGGGATATTCTTCAAAAACAGGCAATGATTACCCAGAACTAATTGTAAGATGTACAGCGTATGTATGTGCTAGTTTTATTACAGAAAGCTACGATGAGGAACTATCTAATAGATTGATGGCTAAAGTAACAAATGAGGAAAATACAGGGTTTTTAGATAGGTTAAGAAGTGGTGAGGTAACAATTAGCCAACAGGAATCACTTGATAAAAATAAAGGTATTGTTAGAAGAGTTAGTGTAGGTAATAGTACATCAGATATTGTGGATGTTCGTGGCAGACCTACAGTAAGATGGGATTTAATCCAGATAAAAATAACTAGCTCAAATGCAACACTTACTAGAGGATCAACATCATCTATTACTTATACTACTAAAGGTTCAAATGAGGATGGTTTGCAGGTAGAAGAAATGGTAAAAGATGAAACTGTTACAGGTGGTTGGGATTATGTTGGTAGAGGGATGTATGTAAGATGGTCAGCAGGATTATTAGAGCAAAACTCAACATGGGAAATGGAAGTATCTGGTGAGATAGGAGATGCTGATACCCCTGTAAAAATGGCTAACCTTTACATAGTATGATAGATTATTCTAATAAGATATTTGAAGTAATAGACTCTGTTCATCACATTGTGGCTAAAGAGATGTCTATACCCATTTTTATGGATTCGCATCAAGGCAATCATAGTATCTTGATACAGCCTATTAGTGATAATCTATTAGAAGTATTAAGTAAAGGTCAGACTAGAACTTATACCATACTTATATCATACGAATTAAATACAGGTGGTAATTACACCGAAAACATTTTTAAACAGGTGGCAAATGTAGCAGAACATATTAAACGCTTGTTTGCACCAGATAACAATGCTAATAATAATACTACTTGGCATGGTGGTGAAGTTGAATCAGTCGAATATGAAAGAGATGAAGAAGATGAAAGCAAAGTAAGAGCATTATTAACATTTAACTGTACAAACTTAGAGGCTTTATAATGAAATATATTAAAACAGATAAGTTCTACGAATTAAACGCAATGAACAACTTTCAAGGGTTAGGGCAGGATAATTTTCAAGCCTTTGAAAGAGGTGAAGAGGTTGAATTAGATGATGCTCCAAAAGAGTTAATTAGTGGAAAATATATCGAAGAAGTGAAAGGTAAAAAATAATGGCAACATATTCTGGAAAACAATTTGAGGCATACATTGGTTTACAAACAGCTAATTTAGGTGAACCAACTGTACCATCATTATTATATAAAATGAGATTAGCACAAGTTAATGATATTGACTTTAGTGCAGGTGTTCAATTAACTCCTGTAGAAAGAACAGGACAAAGGGTACTAAGACCTACAGATCATATTGCTGTAAGAGGTGGAGGTACATACACATGGTCATTTAGTGATTATATAGTAGAAAATGAAAATTTACTACAGTTACTACTGCAACTAGTTACAGAAGATACAAGTGTAGAAGTAACTGCATCTATAGCAGGTAATATAGGAACTGTAGCCTATGATCAAGGTGCGAATACTGGAGAGTATGCTTGTGTTGTAATAAGTAGTCCAGATTCTGATAAAGATAGAACGATGCACTCAGCTATATTACAGGAATTAACTTTTTCAATGAATCCTACAGCTAATGGTGGAAGATTAACAGCAAGTGGTACATTTTTTTCTGGTTATAGACCTGTAATTGGTTCTCAAGGAACATCTCCAAATGCTACAACAGTAGATTATACAAAAGGTTTTTTTGATTGCTTAACTAAACAATCTTTAGCAACTGCTGATGTACTAATGAACTCTTTTGATGTAACTATATCTAATCCTGCAACTAGAGTAGGTTTTAAATCTGTAAATAGTAACGCAGGAGAACCAGAGTCATACAATAGAGGTGGTCAAATAAATGTAACAGGAAATGTTTCTGTTAAAATGGATGATAATTCAGTTGCAATGGTTGATAACTTTTTAGGTGGTACAAGTTCAGCAATATATTTAGCTGATCATGCTACAACACCTGCTGAAATAGGTTTTAATATACCTAGAGCAAAGTTTACAGGGCATGAATTAGATACAGCTAATGAAAACGCTGTATTTATAAATTTACCATTTCAAGCTACAGCAGATGGCTCTAGTCAGAACTTAATTGAAATAACAGCACACAACGACTAATAATAGGGGGAGGAAATGAAAATAGAAGTTGATGGTCATATCATACAAATAAAACCTATATCTTATGTGGATAGATTAGGATTACAGGGAGAGTTTGCTGATGTATATGTTAATGGTACAGATAATGTTTCACAAAAGAAATTTAATTTACTATTAGGTCATACAGCAGAGATTGCTTTTAATAACCCAGATGATTCACTTAAAGAATATCCTTATGAGGTGCAGTTAAAGATACTTACCAATATTATGAGTGAGTATTTAGGTTTATCTGATAACCAAAAAAAATCCGATGGGGTTTAAGTTATGCTGTGTGGTATTGGTTTTTACAGCCAGATGCACACGAACAATTAATCCTCCCCTACTCATGCTTAAACCCCATCACAAATGAACAAAGGGATTTTGAAACTTTAGATGATATTTGGCAGGTTATAATAGATGTTGCTAATGAACATGATAAAAAAAGAACTATTGGGCAGGAGTTATATTACTTACTACCTCTTTTTGCAAATCCTAAATATATATTGGATGAACATCATTTTAGCCTTATCAATGAATATCACTATGTTAAAGACTATAATATTCCACTTGGAAAATCACTTAATGAAACTGATGCACTCAAATTGGATTACTTTACAATTATTAAAAATGAACTCGCATCAGTAATACAACATAAACAGGAAAAAGATGGCAGATCAAAAAGTTAATATAAAAGTAACAGCACAAGGTGCTAAAAAAACACAGAATGAGTTAAAAGGTGTTGAAGGTGCTATTAGTAAAATGGGTAAAGCTGTTGGAATTGCATCTACTGCTTATTTTGGTGCTACAGGGTTAATTAATGGTTTTAGTACAGCAATAGAATTAGCAGGTAGGCAGGAACAAGCTGAAAGAGCATTAGAGGTAGCTTTAGGTAGGACATCACAATCATTACTTAATCAAGCATCAGCTTTACAAAGAGTAACTACATTTGGTGATGAGGCTATTATATCACAACAGGCATTTTTAGCATCATTAGACTTTACTGAAACACAAATAAAAGATATTATAAATGCCTCTGTTGATTTATCTGAGGCTACAGGTATCAGTTTAGAATCAGCAGTAAGAAATACAGCCAAAACATTCTCTGGATTATCTGGTGAGCTTGGTGAATTAATACCACAGCTTAGAGACTTAACTACTGAAGAAATGAAAGCAGGAGAGGCTGTTAAAGTAATGGCTAATTTGTTTGGTGGTACTGCTGTAGCACAGGCTGAGACACTTACAGGAAAAATAGAACAGATGAAAAATGCTGTGAGTGATGCAGGTGAGGCTATAGGTGGTTTACTTTCTCCTGTAGTGATTAAAGTTGCTAGTGGAATTGCTACACTTGCAGATGGTACAGGTAGTCTTATAAACAAAATAAAAGATTTAGCAGATGGAAATTCATTAGTGGGAAAAGAATTTGAATTAATGAATATGAATGTAGAACAATTTAAAATGGAAATAGCTGATCTAAGTCATAGAGAATTAAATGCACTAAGAAAAGAATTTAAGGAAACAGGTGATGGTATTAAATTAATGAATCAAGAAACTACCGATCAAAATCTTAAATTTGAAGCTTTGGTAGAAAGAATGAAATTTCTAGGTATAATTAGATCAGAAATTTCAGATGATGAATTTAGTAAATCATTACTAAATGATATATTAGCAACTGATAAATTAGCTCAATCAACAAAAAATAGAATTAAGTTTGAAAGTGATCTAGCATTAGCAAAAGAAGCTCAAGTGATAGCAGATTTAAAAAATAGTGCTTTAAGTGAACAATCAGCACTTTCTGCAATGAAAACAGCAGTTAGAGCAGAAACAATGGAAGCTATTGCAGGTTATATAGCTAGTGTATTAAAAAATGTTCCGTTTCCATTTAATATAGGTTTAGCATCAGCAGGTGGTGCTATAGTTGGTGGAATTATGGACACAGCTTTGGGAGCAGTAAAAGCAGAAACAGGATTTGAGGGTGTTGTTACTAAACCTACTTTATTTTTAACAGGTGAAAATAATAAACCAGAACAAGTATCTGTAACACCTTTAGGTGGTGAATCAGCATCTGGAATTACAGTAAATATATCAGCACCACTTGTAGATGAAACAGTAGTAGAGTCAATTATTCCTGCAATAGAACGAGCTAAGAAGATGAATCTAGCATGAGCTTAACTTTACCATCAGCATTTACCACTAAAACATATATAAAGGAAAATTGGCTATTTCAGCTATATTATGATGGTGGTAGTAGCTTTTTAGGTTTATCGTTTTATGATACAACTGTATCTAGCAACTTTTATCATGGTTCTATAATGAATAAACCAAATATAAGAGAATCAATCAGCCTAGAAGATTCCACAGCTAAAACATCTAATGTATCTTTAAGTATTGCAAACTTTGAATATAATAATGATGATCTATCAGCAGAGTTATTTGGTGGCACAAGAAAATATATAAATAGAGATGTAAAGATTTACATTCAGCCAGATGATGATAATACTCTTTCTAATTGTTTACTTGTATATACAGGTAGGCTTACAGATGTATCACATAAAGCAGATAAAGTAAATATTAATATTGTAGCTAAAAGAGTATGGGATAATATTACTGTCCCAACTGATAAAACTACAGATAATGGTATTTATGTTCCTATTAGTTATGGTAATTATACAGAGAATCCTGCATCTACATTTGCATCACCTCAGTTTGAATCAGCTTTAACATCTAAGGCTTATAGACCTGTGCCATTTAATAAGATGGATAAAAAAAAGGCATTATATGTTGATGGTGTTTCTACTACTTCATCTGGAGAGTTGGCTGTATATGAAAAGGGTGTAGATGTTTTTGTGCCTTTAGCAAATGCAGAGGCTAATAATGGCTCATCTGTTGATGGTGCTTTCCATGATAAAACTGATTTATTACAAGTTAGAGCATTTCAACAAAGAGCAGATTCTATAGAGCTTGTAGGTACAACAGGAAGTACAATAACAGTAGCAAATGAAGATAGAGCAATAAATACAAATAATTCAGATTACGCATCATATTCTGTTTCATTTATAGCAGAATCAACAAGTGCAACAAGAACAGTTGATTTAGGCTTTGGTGTGGCAAGTGGTAAATCAGATAGAAATTATATTACCTTAAAAGATGCAAGTGGCGATATAGTTTTATTAAATGAAGATTTGGATAGTTCTGAAACAGGTGTAAATATAGATGATGATGAAGATATACTTGTAAATCATGTCATAAAAGTAGATGATGAGGAAATGGCTGTTACAGGTGTATCATCTAATACATTGACAGTTAGAAGGGGATTTGGTAGTAAAAAAGAATCACATGATAATGATGAGATAGTTTACTATGACCAAACTTTAAACGCAGTAGCTATAAAATATCAGATAGTTTTTAGTGTTAATAGTGGAAACAATACTATTCAAATAGAAACTAAAACAGATGGAGATAATTTATTACTTACAAAAACAAGTGATGTATCTGCAAATACATTAATTAGAAATATTACAAATGGTACAGATAGCATAAGGTTAAAAGTAAGATTTTCAGCTAGTGAAAGTGGTGGATCACCACCTACATTAGTAGCAGAGGTTAGAATATATGATGTGTATTTAATTACTCAAAGAGTATCAGAAACTCCAGAAGATATTTTATATGTAGCCAATGATGGATTAACAGATAATGGTTGGAATAGTAATAGTGCTATTACAGAGATACATGAGGCACATCGTGATTTATTACATAGGCATACATCATATACTAATTCAAACACTCCAACAAATTGGAGTAGTGGACTAAATATAAATAGTGTAAGAGATTGGCAGATAAGATATTGGATGCTTGAACCTATGCCATTAATTGAAGTTTTAGAAAAGCTACAATTTGAAGGGGGTTTTATTGCACGATTTAACGGACAAAATGAGTTTATTTATATATTTATTCCAGATTCACCTAGTGCAGATTTTACACTTACTAAAGATGATATAGCAGATATTGATCTATCTGTTACACCATTCTCTAATATTATATCTAAAATGGAAATAGAATACGAAAAGCATCCTGCTGAAAATAGATATATAAGTAGTGTTACAGCTACAAACTCATCAACTAGAACAGATTACAATATAGCTAGTGCTGAAAATATTAAAAAGGTTGAGCTAGATGCTAATGTATCACAGCCATCTTCAGCACCTGCAAACGCATCAGATAAAAATGATGATTTTTATAGATATTATGACCATATACTTGGAACACCTAAAATAATCGTAGATACAATGGTAATTAATCCTGCTTATATGGGTATAGATGTGGGAGATATACTTGCCTTTGATACTATGAATATTGATCCGTTTGGTGAGTCTTGGAGTGGAAAGTTCTTTATGGTGGTATCTACTCAAAGATCAGTAGGTACTTTAAAAATTACAGCTAGGGAGATTTAAATGGCTAAAAAGTTTTATTATGATTCAATGGGATTAAATGATCTAACAGCATCTGGTGCTATTAAAGCAGGTACTTTTAATCCTAGTACAAATGTATTTTCACCTTCTGATAGTGCCATTACTGATGAGCATGTTATAAAAGACCAATCTTTATCAAAAGCAGTTACAAGTTTTGACGATGAAGATATGATTAGAATAGATTTTACTACATCAAAAACTGCCTCAGCTATAGCAAGATATAATAATTCTGGAAGTACAGAATCTAATGATATGTTAGTTTACAGGAGTAGTGATCCAACTGATGTTACATCAAATGGTGGCTCAATTAGTATTACATTAGATGAAATGGTTGCAGGGTGGGATGTAGATGAATTTACAGAAGTAAGTGAAAGATATTGGTTTTTAAGAAGTGAAGATGGGCAGTTTAGTGGATTATCTGAAGTAATACTTGGTGTACCTTTAACATTTGAAAATGAACCAGATATAGGTATAGCTACACAGGAAATCTTTGCTACAGACCTAAATACATCGCTTGGTGGGGTAGAATACGCTAATAAAAGACATGATCCTAAAACCACATTTCAACTAAACTTTAGTAATATATCAGAAACATTTAAAAACAATCTGGTCAGTTTTGAGCAGGATGTAACCAACTTTAAAAAATTCGTGTACTATGATGATTCAAGTTATCATTATGTACGCTTAGACTCACCTATAAAATTTACAGAAGTAGCATTTCAACGATTTAGTGCATCTCTAAAATTACGAGAGCAACTCAGTTAATATATCACGCTACCAATAACCCATGATGTAACGAATCCTGTCTATCGCTACATTGTGGGTTATTTTTTTTGTTGCATCTAATTATTAGTATTATTATTATTGTT